>Ga0209284_10001772_pt1 | contig 31887 bp, 17 predicted proteins | sample FRY03_FD_187211 | JGI IMG/M metagenome (GOLD analysis project Ga0209284, IMG submission 187211) | Freshwater microbial communities from Lake Fryxell liftoff mats and glacier meltwater in Antarctica - FRY-03 (SPAdes) (version 2) | ecosystem: Environmental > Aquatic > Freshwater > Ice > Glacier... | reverse complement strand
GGGAAAGGAACTCTGGCGGGCCAAACCCGGAGCCTTCTCGAGCAAACACGGCTACTGCTCGTGCCCCATCCTCTGGAATGGCAAAGTCATCATCAACGGCGATCACGACGGTGACGCCTATCTCGTCGCCCTCGATCAGAAAACGGGGACGCAGATCTGGAAGACCGACCGACCTAACAAAACGCGAAGCTACTGCACCCCCATCATCCGCGAGATCGACGGCCGCGTCCAGATGCTGCTCTCGGGCAGCCTCTCGGTGACGAGTTACCACCCCGACACCGGCGAGCAGCTCTGGATCATCGACGGCCCGACCGAGCAGTTCGTCGCCTCGCTCGTCTATCACGAGCAGCTCAAGCTCCTCTTCCTCACCTGCGGTTTCCCGCAGAAGCACATCCTCGCGATCCGGCCCGACGGGAGCGGCAATGTCACGAAGACCCACATCGCCTGGCGCGACACCGTCGGTGCGGCCTACGTGCCCAGCCCCATCGTGATCGGAGACTATTTCATCGTCGTCGCGGACAACGGCGTGGCGAGCTGCTTCATCGCCGCGACCGGCGAGAAGCTCTGGCGCGAGCGTCTCCCCGGCGGCCACAGTGCCTCCCTCCTCACCGCAAACGGCCTCGCCTACTTCATCTCCGACGAAGGAATCGTCTCGGTCGTGAAACCGGGTCCTACTTTCGACGTGATCGCGCAAAGTGAAATGGGCGAAAAGGTCTCGGCCTCGCCGGCGGTCTATGACAACCAGCTTTTCATCCGGGGCGAAAAACATCTCTTCTGTCTTGCGCAGAAGACAGCGGAGCCGAAAGTCGCGGCACGCTGAATCCCGCTGTTTTTGACCCGCCCCTCCATGCTCCCGAAAGACGCCCGCCCCATTGCCTTCGTCCACCTCATGAAAACGGGTGGCCAGACGATGCGGGCGATCCTCCGGAAGAACTTCGGGGCCGGGCATTGCGACATGCTCCTCTTCGAAGAGACGAGGGAGCGCGACTGGCGCTGGATCCGGCTCTGCTATCCGGGACTTTCCAGCATCTCGGGTCACGGCATGGTTACGGGGATCAAGGGGTTTGAAAAGCGCTTCCCCCACGCCCGCTACTTCACGATCCTGCGCGACCCGATCGACCGCGCGATCTCGCACTACCAGTTTCTCCTCAACGGCGGGCACCGCGTCCCCGCGTTCCCCGACTGGCTCCGCGAGAATGCGAACTACATGACCCGCAAACTCGCCGGAGAAGTCAACGCGGCAAAGGCCATCGAGACCCTCGAGGAAAAGATCGGCTTTGTCGGCTTCGTCGAGACCTACGATGAATCGCTCGTGATGTGGAAACGCTGGGTCGGCGCTCCCTCGCTCGACATCACCTACCAGTCAGTGAATCGGGCGAAGTCCGACCATGTCCGCAAAGAAATCCTCACCGGCGACACTTCGCGGGAAAGGATCGCCGCCTTTCACGAAGAGGACTTGCAGGTCTGGAACCACGCTTTTACCACGATCAAAGAGCGCCAGCGGTCGGAATACGGGCCGGCCCTCGGGGCTGATCTCGAGGCATTCCGACTTGATTGCACCACCGCAACCAATCAGAATCGCGGCAGCACCGCCGCCAAGCTGAGACGCAACCTGCTCTACCGCCCCGGCGTCCGCAAGGCAAACGACAATCCCTACAAATAACCCCGGCCCCCCTATGCTCAAAGGCATCTCCCCTCTCCTCTCGCCCGATCTCCTCGCCACCCTCGCCCGGATGGGACACGGAGACGAAATCGTCCTCGCCGACGCCCATTTCCCCGGCGAGTCGGTCAATCCGGTCTGTCTCCGCGCCGACGGTCTCCGCATCGCCGATCTCCTCGATGCGATCCTGCCTCTCTTCGAACTCGATGCCTACGTCGAGTCGCCGCTGCAGATGATGGCACCGGTCGAGGGTGACACGCTCGATCCCGCAGTCGAGGCGGCCTACCTCATCCCGATCAGGAAACACTCGCCTGACACTACCCCCATCGGCCGTCTCGAACGTTTCGCTTTCTACGACCGGGCCGAAGGCGCCTTTGCCGTGGTCATGACCGGTGAGACGGCAAAATACGGCAACATCATTCTCACCAAAGGCGTCACGCCCTGCTGACCTGCGATGAACTCCGACGCCGCATCGCCCCCCCTCGTCTGGCCGCGCATCGTCTTCGGCACGACGCCGCTCGGGAACATTTATCAGGTCGTCGAGGAGAGCGTGAAACACGAACTCGTCGCGAACTGGTTCCGCTACGCCGGTTCTCCGGTCTTCATCGACTCCGCCGGAAAATACGGAGCCGGACTCGCCCTCGAGAGCCTCGCGAAAAATCTCTCCGCCCTCGGCGTTGCGCCGGCTGATGTCGTCATCAGCAACAAACTCGGGTGGAAACGCGCTCCGCTCCTCACTCCCGAACCGACCTTCGAACCGGGCGCCTGGTTCGGGCTCGAGCACGACGCGGTGCAGTGTATCAGCTACGAGGGCATCCTCGAATGCCATGCCGAGGGCAACTCGCTCCTCGCGCCCTACGAGACGCAACTGCTCTCCGTGCACGATCCTGACGAATACCTCGTCGCCGCCGTTTCCGAAGCGGATCGGGAGAGCCGCTATCGGGACATCCTCGATGCCTACCGGGCTCTCTTCGAGCTAAAGGCAGCCGACGAGGCGGCGGGGAAAACAAGCGGCGTCGGCGTCGGCTCCAAGGACTGGACCGTGATCCGGCGGCTCTTTGATGACGGGGTCGCGCTCGACTGGGTCATGTTCGCGAACTCCTACACGATCATGCGGCATCCGGCGGCGCTGCGGAGTTTCATGGACGAGCTGCACCTTGCCGGAGTCGCGATCGTGAACTCGGCCGTCTTTCACGGCGGATTTCTCACCGGCGGCGAGTTTTTTGATTATCGAAAAGTGACCCGGGGGAGCGATGCGGCGCTCTATCACTGGCGGGATCAATTTTACGCGCTCTGCGCCCGCCACGGGATCGCGCCGGCCACTGCGGCAGCCCAGTTCGGTCTAACGCATCCCGGCGTCGTCGCTCTGGCCCTGAGCACCAGTCAGCCCGGGCGGGTGAAGGACCTCATCGGCCTGACGGAGGGGACGATGTCCGAATCGTTAATTGAAGATCTCGTGCGAGCGGGGCTCGTGAAGTGGGAGTGAGGCGGCGCTCGTGAAGGGGACCGGGACAAGGTGGGGCAGACATTCTTGTCTGCCTCTTTTTGAGTTAGCGGCGCACGGGGAATGAGGCGCGGAAACAGGCAGACAGGAATGTCTGCCCCACGTTGAAACGGGCATGGAGACCCGTCCTGCATCGATCTCACGACGGTGGCGGCGTGGACGTCACCACTACACAAAAAAAGGGCGGATCTTGCGACCCGCCCTTTCAGAGATATCGGATGACAGAAGGTTACTTCGTCTTCACAGTGAGCTGTCCGACCGCGCTGATGGCGGGGTTGGAAGACGAGGTGGCACGAATCACTGACCTGAAGGTCTTTTTCAGAGTTTTGGGCTTCTTGCCCTTCTTCTTCTTGATGATCTTTTTCTTGTTCGGTGTGACCGCCGCACGGATGGAAACCGGTGAGGCGCTCTCGTCGAGCGAGGGGGTCTCGTAGGTTCCGGTCAAGAGAGCAGCAGTAACATTGCCGGTCGCGTCAAAGTAAGCTGCCCCGAAGAGCCGGTTCCCAGCTCCTGCCGAAACCCGAAAGGTGTCAGCAAGAGGGCTGAGATTCCGAATCGTCGCAGTAGAGGAGACAGGCCTTGCCTTCTTCGAAGTGATCGTGGCGGGTGCTACGGTCACGAGGGGAGAAACCGTCACCTGATTACTGGCGTCGAAGCTCAGCGAGAAAGTCTCAGCCGATGCTCCAGCCGTCATGCGCAGGGTGTAGGTTCCGGCTTCGAGCAATTCGTTGAGGGCGAAATTACCAGCTCCCATCGCGATGGAGTTACCCATACTGTCGAAGAGTTCACCGTTCAAGGTCGCAGCATTGAGGGCCGAGATTGAGGTCTGGGCGGCTGCTCCAAGAGTGAAGGTGAATGCCTGTGTGTCGCCGGCAAGAATCGCCTGACCCACCGCACTGCCGATTCCGCTGATCAGATTCACTTCCGTATCGGTCGTGAATCGTCCCACTGCGGTATAGGCAGTACCGGCGGCGCTCGTGGCAAATGCCTTAAAGGCGTAGGTCGTTGCGGCGGTCAAACCGGTGACATCTACCGTAAAGACACCCGTCGTGCCGCTCGTCGTGGCCTTGGTCACCCCGCTACCATCGATGATAGGGTTGCTGTTGGCACTGTTGATCGAGTAGACGACACCGCGCTCGGTCACACTCGCTCCGCCTTCGTTCGTCACGTTACCACCAAGAGTTGCCTCGGTGCCGGTGATGTCGGTGGCGGTGGGTGTGGTGATCGTGGGGAAGGCGGCAAAGAGAGCCGTGACGTTCTTATTGGCATTCATTGTCAGGCTGAACGGATTGGCCGTGCCGCTCGCGTCGCCTCCCCAACCCGTGAAACCGAAGCCCGGAGAGGGAACAGCAGTCAGTTTCGCAACAGACCCACTGGCATAGACAATCCCGGAACCCGCGGCTCCTGTGATCGAACCGTTAGTAGCGGTCGGAGTCACCGTGAAGTAGGACGTCGGAGGGCCGGCAGCGGATGCTGTTACATTACCGTCTGCAGCGAGGGTGATGGAAGTCACATACGAACCCACACCACTCGTGCTGACGATACGAAACAGATCAACGATAGCCGCTGTCGCATTGATGTTTGCCTGGATCCCGCCACTGAAGGTGGAATAGGCAGCACCCGGGGTCGGGTTGAAAGCCGTCCAACTGTTGAACCACTCAACCGGGTTCGCACCCTGCGAGAGAGTCGCAACCGCGTTTGGGTTGGCGTTGATATTGTCGATCGCATCAATCTGACCCGCATGGCCCGTCGCCGCGATGCCGAGTGCCGAGACACTGAAACCGCTCCAAGCGGGAGCTGTACCTGCAACGGTCGCACCACGGGATACGTAGATTGTCCTGGAAGGGTCACCATTTTCGGGTGCGACCGCGCCGAGGCCTGTCGGAGTGGCATTCGAGCGGTTGGCGATGACCCCAAAATAGAGGTCCGTGCGAGCGGACCAACCGGCCCCGAAGGCGGCGATCAACTCTGCGTCAAGGTTGACGAGAAGGCCCGGAGAAGGACTGTCCCTGAGTGCATGGGCGGGACCGAGGTTGAAGAACACGTTCGTGGTCCCCCCCGCTCCACCGGTAGCCTGAACTCCGAGAATGAGGTCCCCTTTGACGGGAGGCCACGGAGCGGCAGAGGCCACTGTAATGCTAAGAGTAGCACCCACTGCGGCCAGTAGGAAATTTCGTAAAATGGATTTCATTGTATATTCATCTATCAAGTTGGCGGATCTAGTCCGCTGGTAATCTGGAATGTTCGGCGACTGACGTTGGGACTACCAATTCGGTCACCCGGAAGAACCCATGCAACCGCAGGAGAAGATCCTTTGGCACAGGGGTGTTCCGTGATTCGTAATTAGTTGGGAGTGATCGGACCGCCGTCGCCACCGTTGCGGGTAACGTTCATTAAAGTGGTGGGAATACCGGTCGAGAGCGGATCAAGCTGGGCAGGGATGAAAGCTGTGAATGCATCGAAAAATGCCTGCTCCGCAAGATTGATATCCGCCGAGCCGTAGAACTGCTGATATCCCCAAAGGGTGTATTGGCCATTCGCGACGTTCTCCAGGGAGTAAGGAACACCATTGTAGGTAAGGGCGCGAGCTCCGACACCGGGACCGCCGGTGACAGTAGTGATGGCGGCGGCATCAGACAGCGTGAGGTAGCTGATGATCACGACATCGTTACCTGGAACAGCGCCGACCGTGACATTCGTAGATGTGCGTGCCAGGTTCTGACGGACAAAGCTATTACTGCTGTATCCACCGTTTCCGAGATTATTCAGAGTAGCAACGGTGCCGCTTCCCTCGCCACCGGTGATGGTCGTCTGGTCATTTGGACCACCCCACTGCACGACAGTGCGGAAGGGACCATACTGAGTTTCCGAGAGGATGGTGGCACGTGTGCCTGAACCATCACTACGTCCGGTATTGAGAACCAGCTTGGTATCGGCAGGGTTGCCGGTATACATGCTGAGCGGAAGCTGGCCCGTTGCCCACTGGGCCTCGTGCAACTGATCCGTCATGTTCGTGAGGCCGGCAGGCGCCCCGACATTCGCGACGAAGACGAAAGGGACCACGCCTACGCCTACGCCGGGAAGGGCGGGAGTCGGCGTTGGGGAGATCGCCTGATCTACATCAGAAAAGGTGAATCGTGCGATAACGCCCGATGCTGTTTTCCCCGCAAGGTTAGCCGGCAGAATATTCGTTCCGGAAGTAGTGCGATCAGTAGCCGTCCCCGCACTATCGAGGTAGGCAGTGGCTGGCGAAGTCTGATTGACGACGTTTGCGATACCGGCGGTAGAACCACTCTGGCTGGTGCGGATGATGTAAGGATCACCTCCAATGAATCCCTCGACGATGATGCGATTGGACCCCTCGAACCCGGACTGACCGGGATTCCCGACCCAGGCATAGGTGGCAGTGCCGGGTGAGCCGTCATTCAGAAGAGCGAGAATGGCGCGATTGGCAGCGGCGCGGAAGGCGGTGGCACCGGTGATATCAATAGTGGTCTGGGCGAAAGCGGATGACGCGAACCCGAAGGCTGCAAGCCACGCCAGGAGACTAATTTTAATTTTCATGACTTACTAAGTTGGAGCTTTAGGTTGGTTTCCGTTTTTTTGGTTGAGGTATCGGTGCGCCGTTGCCGTTGCTCACTTTCTAAATGCGAGCTGATTTCAAAGCAGCTGCGTCCCGATGTTGGCCACATACGGTCGTTGGCAAGGATCCCGCAAAGGGCTTCAGGTAACGTTATTGACACGTTCTCGCCAGGTTACAAAACTGACACGTGAGGAGTCGCTCAGAAGGCGATATTGCTACAAGATTTCCCCATGAAAACATTTCCTTCCTTTCTCGTTATTTCCCTTTCCCTCTCTATTGCGGGTCTCACCGCATCGGAGGTGAAAAATCAGTCACCCGGTCAGGCGCCTATAGAGAACTCGACCACGCATGCGGAGGCGGACTACCAGCTCGGCAAGCGTATTTTCCTCGGTGACGGTATGGAACGGGATCTTGTCGAGGCCGCCGCCCTGATGCGCTCCGCCGCCGAGAGCGGGCACGCCGCGGCGCAGGGCTACTATGGATTTCTGCTTTCCAAAGGAAGCGGTTTGCCGAAAGACGAAAAAGCCGCCGTGACCTGGCTGAATCGCCGTGCCGCCGAACAGGGCAATGCAAAAGCCCGGGCCAGTCTGGGCCGGCTCCTCGCGGGGGACCTCGTCGGCAAGCGCGATGTCGACGAAGCTTACTACTGGCTCTGGAAGAGCGCCGAACAGGAGGAATGGAACGCGATCAATTTCCTGAAAGACATGGTCCATGGAATGACCGAGGAAGAGCGCAAAGAGGCGCTGAAAAGGATAGGGGTGGAGGCGGAAGGCAAGTAGCTCACGGTTACGCGGCACATTCCTCCGTGATAGAACTCTCGCCGCGAACCCTCTTGAGATCCTCTCTTCCGCTTCCGGCCCCCACCCGGGAAGCCGCGACATTCCTGTCAAGCTTTTGAGTGAAGTCCGATCTTCGACTTCCCCTATTCCTATTCCTATTCCTATTCCTATTCCTATTCCTATTCCTATTCCTATTCCTATTCCTATTGTTCTTCCTCGTCCTCTTCTTCCTCCTCCTCGTCGTCAGCACCGCCCCCGCCGTAGCCGAGGACTTCCACGGTGATGACCGAGAGACTGACCTCTTCGGTGAGTCCGGTGGTCTCGGGTTGATCGCGGGCGGTATCGGTGGCATCCATCGCCGTCGCGGTCGCAGCAGCGGCGGCAGCGCCGGCAGAACTAAGTCCACCAACACTCGGAGAGCTCACCACCGTTGCCGCTGGTGCCCCGGAAGAGGACCCCCCGGCGGCGATATTCGAGGCATTGACAACTTGAGTCGCGGCAAGGTTGATGTTCCCCGTCACGCGGATCCCGGCGTCGCCGGCATCAATAATTCCGCGCGGCGCGATGAGATCGACGTTGCCCGGCTTGACTCCCGCGACGGTCGCGAGCACCCCGATCCCGCCACCGGTCGCGAGGCCGGCGAGGTCGGTCTCGACTGCGGCACTCTGGGGATCGATGAGAACCCGGGTCGGCGGGGCTGACTGCACCGTCTTCGAAGCAACCCCGGCGGCGATGTCACCGGTCGAGGACCAGATCACCATGTCCCCGCCGCGCAAGGTGAAGATACGACCGATACCGATATCGACGCTGCCGTCGGTGAAGATGGAGACATTGCCGCCCGACTCTGTCACGATACCGGGCGGGACGAGCGGGTTGCCCAGCGTCGTGTTGGCGAGAGTGAGTCCGCCGCCGGGAGCGAAGAGGGAAATGTTGCCTCCGTTCTGCGTCCGGATGTTGCGCCCCTGGGTGAGGATGTCGCCGGTAAAGTTCCCGGAGCCGAAGAGCGACCTGATCGCCGCAAAACCATTGTCGTAGTTCCCGAAGCCGGGGCTGTCCTCATCATTGAAGTCACGACCGGTATCCCGAAGGACGAGGTAGAAAACCTCCATCGCGACGGCGGCCTGCTCTTCACTACCGAGTGACTCAAAGTCCATCACTCCGAGTTCGGCGAGATAGGCGCGGCCATCGGCATTTTTCAGGAACTGATTGATAAAGGCGGGAAGGTTGAGACGACTGTCGGCGAGGCTGGTCGATGGGCCGATCCCCGCTCCGATGATGAGGTCTGCCCCGGCGAAGGGCAGGAAGGGATTTCGGGTATTCCCGATACTGAGGATTCCCGCGCCCGAGCCGTCGGCATTGGTCGCTCCGGTGCCTAGATCGATGTTCCGGCCCGCGAGCACTTGCAGGCTGCCGGGTCCACCGATGTGGATGTCACCGGCGAGGGGTGTCTGACCCGAGGCGGGGGCATTGCCCGCCGAGAGGGATTCGTTCCGCAACTGGCTCGAGGCGTTGTAGGGAATGATGTCCCGCCCCGCCGTCACGAAAGTGGTGTCGCCGCCGTCGAGATTCTGCAGGTAAAAGGCGATGTCGGTGATGTCGCGCGAGGCATAGAGCCGCGAAGCTTTCGGACTAAACAGGATCAGGCCCGAGAGGTTACCCCCTAGAGCGTAGATCCGGAGCGGCTCTGTATCATTGCGATGGAGCGGCCCGGCATCGTGCAGCGCCTGTTTGGTCGTCGAGACGCCAAAGCTGCCCGTCGTCGATCCCGAGTCGGTGAAGAAACGGGCGATGGGCTCGAGGAAGGCGGCCCTCGTCGCGTTGTTCGCATTGGTGCTGCTGCCGACAATGCCGAAGTAGTTAAACGGATTCGTCGCTCCGGGGATAGCCGCCGGATTCGCATCGGACACATTGATGGTCGAGGCGGTCCATGTCTGGGTGCTCTGACCCGCCACGAGAATATTCGATGGCCCGGTGGGCTGGTAGGCATTGATCTGCCCGGCGGCGATGAGTTCGAGCTGACCCGATCGCGCGGGGTAGAGAGTCATGTTCCCCGCCAGATTAATGTCCCCGGCGAGTGCGGTCGCGGTCAGGGTGGGCGGAGCCAGGCGCATCAGCGCGGTGAAGGGATCGACGCTCGTCTCGGCGAGCCGCAGCCACGGCTGGGTGAAGGCCGCCCCGGGGGAACCGGTCGCGAGGAGATTCTGCGTCTCGAGCCAGGCGCGCAGGGTGTCGGTCGAACTGCCGCGCTGCGGCAGAGTCACCGCGTTGCGGAAGGTCACGTCGCCGCCGAGCGAGGTCGCATTGACCGCAGCCTCTTCGCCGAAGGTGCTGAAGTAGGTCTTATACCAGAAGCGGTTGTTCACCCCCTGCGGTAGAAGGAAGGCATTGGCCATGGGCCCGAGGAGGACGTCTCCCCGCGCCGAGACATCGAAAGTCGAGCGGCCAAGGAAGAGAGTCGTCGGCATCCAGGTGAGTGGATCGAACTGGGCGGCAGCCGGATTGTTGAGGTTCTGGATCGTGCCGAGCGAGGGCGAGCGGGCCGCATTGGTCGTGACGCTGCCGCCGGCCTCGAGACGGCCAACGCCGCGTTCCACATAGTAGACGCCGCCGCTGATGTCTCCCCCGCTGCGCACGAGGAGATCGCCGCCGCCCAGCTCGACGAGAGTCGCCGCATCAGGAACTCCGCGTGGCGCTCTCGCGTTGGTCGGAATGACGGCATCGACGTTGCGCACCTCGTTCCCGGCGACGAGCGAGACATCGCCGCCCCCGAGAGCACCGACGCTTTGGAAGAAATTGCTGTGGTCCACCCACCAGCTCGTCGAGGCGGCGGGATCATTGAGGGTGATGAAACCGAAGCCCACCGTGGCCTGGCCGTAGGTGCCATTCGGTCCGACGTAACCGCGGCGGTTGAGCCAGTTGTTGGGGAGCTGGCGGGAGGAGTCATCGATCAGCCCGCTGTTGTTCTGAGTCTTCCTCTCGATATTCTCGCCGGCACCGATCGACACATTGCCGCCGGCCATGGCATACTGGGCCGGGTAGGCCTGCTGCACGGCCCCGAGCCCGCCCTGCCCGATCGTGGAGGTCAGGATGGGGGTGACAAAATCACTCAGGGTGAAAATCGAGTTCGGATTCGCGACCTGCGTGCCGGCGGTGTAGACACTGGCAAAGGGATTGAGGAACTGGAAGGAGCGTCCCGCCTGGATCTCGATGTCGCCCGAGCCGGTTCGGATGACCTGGAAACGGTTGCCGATGATGGAGGATGTCAGGGCATTGTTTCCGCCCGTAGCTGTGGCGGAACCCGCATTTTTCCCGAGCCGTATCATGCCGCGTTCGCGCAGCGGATCAGAGCTGAGGTCCTCGAGTGTCTCGACCGCGAGGGTATCGGCAGCGGCAAAGTCGGCCCCCGCCGCCATGCGGTAAGACCAGGACTGGGAGTTCGCCGGGAGCAGGGCATTGTGCGCCACGAGGGGAGAGAGCCAGAGACTGGGGCCGCCGGCGAAGCCGTCGCTGATCGCGTTGTAGAAGTTGAGATTATCCGCCGCGCGCAGAGTGAGGTATCCGCCGGCGGAGCGGGGGCCAAAGCGCAACCCGGCGAGGTTCCAATCAGCGGCCTCGGTCGAGACGGTGGAGCCGAGTGTGAGACTGCCGGTGCGGTTGAGAATCTCCGCTCCCGGGGTGAGGATGAGATCGAGCCCGGGCTGGAGCGAGGAGAGGCGGTTGAGCATCGCGGTGTAGTTGGCACCGGTATTGCCCGCCGCGCCGAGGTAGGCATTCCCATCCGCCCGGATCGTGGCGAGGAGGGCATTGTCGAGCGTGCCGGTGGCGCTGCGGTCGTAGAGGCGATAGCCCTCCACGGTGATGGCCGAGGCCCCGACGATGTCACTGCCAATCGCCGCGATCTGCACATCGGTGAAAGCGGCGGTCTGCGGCGCCCGGAGATGGAGGGTGCCGGCGAACTGCCCGCGCGAGGCGCTGATCGGCAGATTCGCGTCGACGAGGAGACTGATATTCGATCCGGTCTCGAGGCTGAGGGTAGCTCCCGCATCGATGACGCCGTCGCGCGACGCGCCCGCACCGAGGAAGACGGAGCCGCCTTTGCCCGCCGCACTGAACTGCTGCGCCGAGGCATCGAGAAGCGATCCCGATGCGAGCGTGAGATCGCGATGAGCGCTGAGTTCGATGGACCCACCGGTGACAGCCGAGACATCGATCGTGCCGGAAACGTTGATCGAACCGGCATCGGCATAAGCGCGATAATCGCGAGCCGTGGCGAAACCGCTGATGTTGAAGTCGCCGGTGCGGATGCGGTAGCTGCGCAGCTCGTTGAACCGCCCGGCATTGAGGATGGCGTCGGTCGCGGCGAGATCGTTGCCGGTGACGGTGGCGGCATCGAGGGTGAAGGATCCCGCGCGGCCTCCGGCCCCGGCACTGCCGACGATGGCCCCGGATAGATCGAAGGACCCGAGCGGCGCTTTCACATTGAGGACTCCGGCATTGCCGCCCCCGGCCGGGGCGGCGACATCGACGGTGGAAAGGGCACCGAGAGAGACATTTCCCGCGTCGGCCGAGAGGTTCACGGTGCCGCCACTGGTGTAGCGGATCACGTCGAGAAAGGCCCTCGAGGTGCCCCCGGCATCGAGTCGCGCACTATCATTGTTGCCCACGAGAAGATCGCCGCTCGTGGCTCGCAGGGTGATTTCCCCACTGCGGAATATCGCGTCGCTGTTTGCCTCGATCGAGGCACCGCTGAGGATGACGCTCGCGCCGAGTCCCCCGTCGGCCCCGGCGGTCGCGCCGCCAGGGCGAGTGAGCCTCAGCGCCCCGGCCGAGCGGATCTCGTGACGGGCGGCCCCGGCTCCGGTGAGCAGAGGGGTGACGAGGTCGACGGCGCCAGTGGCGGCGAAGGAACCGGTTCCCGAGACGACGAGGCGGGAATCTGCTCCGAGAACGACCCCGGCAAAGCCATCCACACCGAGATCGTTCCGACCGAGAGTGATCTGGTCTGAATCAAAGACGAGTCTCCCGCCGAGTGCTGCGGCGGGAGGAGCAACGAAGGCACGCCCGGAGGAATTTTCGAGGGTCAGGTCACCGGCCACGATATTGAAGTCGCCTCCGCCCTGATTGAATCCGCGAATCGTAGATGCCTGCACCGAAAGTCGCTCGAGCGACCGCGCCCCGACCGTGCCGGCGCCGTAGAGATCGAGCGAGGAGTAGCTGAGCAGGGTGAGATCACGAGTGACTTCCTGTATCGTGTCGAGGGCTTCGCCCGAAAGGACAAGTCCGACCGTGGGATTGAGCGCCCCGGGACTATCGAGCTGGATGCTGATCTGTCCGCTGTTCAGCGCGACGACAGGCGCGACGAGGCGAGCGTTCGGGTCGAGGCTCGTCGCATGGGTGGAGTCGGCCGTGAGGCTGCCGCCGGTGAGGAGAACACCGTCACCGATAGTGAGACGGGGCGTCGTCGAGTTGCCCACTCCGAAGCGGGTGACGGGGGCGAAGGTGCTGCCACTGACACGAAGGAGAGCCCCGTCTCCGCTGCCCGCCACGTCGGCATTGCCTAGAGTGATCGCATCGACGGCGGCGCTGCCGGTGCCGCGAATCGTAACCCCGTCCGCCACCGCGACTTCCCCGTCGGCGGCGAAGATGAAGTCCGATCCGGCGAGTGCCGTCACGGCATTTTCTATGCTAATGTTAGTAGTCGTCACGGTCACGGCGCTGCCGGTCGCCGTCGAGGTCCTGCGACCGCCGATGAGGAGACTCTCGGCATTGAGGCGATTGAGCATGGAAGCCTGGAGCGCGAGAGTGCCACCCCCGCCCCCACTACCATCTTCATTGATGAGAATGTCGCCGGGGCTGCTGATGTCGATGAGCGAGCCTCGTCCTCCCGGACGCGGAGTAGAGAGCACCTCGCCGGAGAGAACCATCGCATTCGTCGAGGAGAAGGATAGGTAACCCGAATCCACGGGGAGACGCGGTACCGCGAAATCACGCGAGGCGGCGGCGCTGCGGAGGAAGGCATTGGCGTAAAAGTCGACATACTCGGCCCGCTCGCGCACTACGCGGGAAGACGCGACTTCAAAGCGCTCCATGCTCGTGCGTCCGACGCGATTCGGATTGAGGTCATTCGCCCGATAGCCCGAGACGATGCTCGACCCGCCGTCGAGGAGCCGCGACCCGACCGGGGACGCGCCCGTCGGCGTGACGAGGAAAGCACCGGGCAGGAGTGCGTAGCGAGCCGGCAGGAGGGTGTAAGTCCCGGCGGCCAGTCCCCTGCTCGCGCCGAGGGTGACGGTGTCGCCCGCCTCGAGCGCGCTGTTCACGTAGCCGCTCTCGCCTTGCAGGTTGACCGCCGAAGAGTTGCTGTTGAAGGGAGCATACGGTGCGTAGTCGAAGCCATAGCCCGGGATGATGGCGAAGATATTCGAGGCCGCGAGGATGTCGCGAGTGCCGCCATTGCCCTCGACCCAGCGGTAGGCGTAGAGGTCGCCCCCGCCACGGATATCGATGACCGATCCAGCCTCGGTCGTGACAGTGGCTCCGGCCAGATTGATACCTTTCCCGGGGACGCCGCCGACGGTGATGTCATTCCCCGCCGGGTCGATCCAGGAGTTGCCGTCAAAGCTGATCCCGTAAGGCAGCAGAATGCCGCGTCCCGTTTTCGGATCCAAGGCCGCTACCGAAGTCACGCTGCCACCGCCGAGGGTGAGTTCACCGGTCACCGGAGCTGCGACGCTGCTGCCTGCAATCGGATTGGCCGGTGCTTCACCGGTGCCGTCCCATCCGAGATTGATCGTCCCGATCGGTGCCCGCAGCGTCCCACCCTGGTAGATGGACGTGGCATAGACCGAGAGCGCCCCGCCCGCACTTAGAGGCAGATCGCGCGCGCTGCCGCCGAGAAGGGTGACACTGCCGGACCCGCCGACCGGGTCGTAGGCAAAGATAGTAAAGTCGGCCAGAGTGGTCGGGTAGATCTGCCCGGCTCGCATGACGAGGTCACCCGCCATCTGCACGGTGCCGTTGCCGCGAATGTCACCGCGCGGCGCACTGAACTCGGCGCGCCCGATCCCCTGAAGCGAGAGGTCACCCAGGTCGATCGTCCCGGCCCGCACCGTGAGGCGACCGCCTCCCCCGACAGGGGCAAAAGTGTAGGAATCGATCACTCCATTCGCATCGGTCTGGATGAAGCGCACGATGACATCGACCTCTAGGGTAGGCGGAGTAAAGGCCCGTCCCAGCCCCACATAGGAAGCCGCGAGGGTCACCTGGCTGTCCGCATAGAGAACACCTCCCGAGGCGGCGCGAATGCTCGCGGGAGCATCGATCTGCACGGGACCATCGAAGCGCACGTTTCCGCCGAGCGAGAGGGCGGAGAATCCCCCGGCCATGAATCGATCCGCAGCGAAGTTCCCAATCCCGGGGAGGGCGACCCCGGCCCCGTCGCGCACAGCCTGACCGATACCACGGGCAAAGGCCGAGCCCGGGAGGACATTGCCCTGCTGCCGCACGACGAGATTCGCATCTGCCGAGGTGAAGGGCGTGCCCGCCGCGACGAATCGTCCCGACGAGACATTGAGCGTGCCGCCATTGGCCGAGGCTCCGCCCGCGCTGCCATAGAGGGTAGCGTCGGAGTAGAGCATCTGGCCGCCGGTCAGGTTGATCGTGCCCCCGTCGGTATTTACCCTGACAGGCACATACTGCTGGCCGCGCAGTCCGGTAATGGGAGTCGCATTGACCCCCCGATAGGTCGCGGGCAGATCGAGTGTTCCGCTGCTGCCCGAGACATTCATGACCGCACCGCGCTCGGCCACGATATTGCCCGAGACGGAAATGGTGCCGCCGGCGAAAATGTTTCCTTCGCGCCACTCATTGCGTCCTTCCCGTATGACAGGCTTGCCCGCCGCAGAGAGACTGGCACCGGAGCCGATGTAGACCGTCGTGAGGGCCTCCCCCGAGAGGGGGAAAGCATTCGCCCCACTCACGATGATGTTCCCTCCCGGAGCACGCACCGACCCGAGCACCGTCGCCGTTTCCCCTCGAAGGGAGACGCTCCCACCTCCGTCCGTGACGATCGAGGCACCCTGACCCATGACAAGATCACCACGGGCGATTATGAAGCCGCTGTTAAACGAATCGCTCGCTCCGGTGGTGTTGAACGAGAGACTGACGGGACTGCGAAGACCCTCGGGTTTCTTGAAGGGGATAAGCTCGAGACCGGTGCCCGCTACGGGGTTCGGCACCGCGAGCCAAGTGTCGGCGACGGCGCGGATTCGGGTCCCTCCGACGATGTTGATCCCCGGACGATAGGTGTCAGGTGCGGCTGTCGGCAGGCCCATCCCGGTGAGGGCAAAGGCTGCAAATCCTCCCGTGCTGAAGAATTCGGGATCGATCTGATTCACCCCGGCCGGGGCAGTGCCGCCTCCGACCTGAAAGGCGAGCGCGGAGAGATTGAGCGTGCCGCCGCGAGCGCCGGAGTAGCCTTTGAGCGCACCGCCGAGGACGAGGCCACCGCCAAAGGCCTCGCTGATCGTAAGATCACGTCCCGAATTGATCGAGAGAGTGCCGGCATTGCCATAGGTGATGCGGCCGTGGGTGCTCGCCTGTGCCCCGCCCGAGACGTCGGCGACCGATCCGCGGGAAAGCCGCACACTAAATCCGGCGATCGAGAGATCGCCTCCCGCCAGATATTGGGGTGTCAGCTCGGAACCATTCGCCCGGTCATCGACGAGAAGTCCCGCCGTGCTGAGAATGCCGTTTCGCCCGAGGACAAAGTTCCCCCGGCCTGCGATGGGAGCAGGTCTCACCCGCGTGAGGTTGGCAGTGTTGATCGCACTGAGAGGAAGATTGTTTGCCGCGAAGGAAAGACTGCCCCCGGGAGCAGTCACGCGGCCCTCGACCGTGATGTTGGAACCGATGAGCGTGACGCTGCCACCCGGCTTGGTCGTGAGGGCAACTCTCTCCGGCACGGTGATGTTTCCGTCAGGATTATCGACCGTAAGATTACCGAATCCATCCTCGTCGAGGAGAGTGGGTGACAACACGACGCTGGCGAGACGGCCGGCACTCAGCGGAGCCGGATCACCCGCGAGATCGACGGTGAAGGGACCCACCGCCGCCTGATTGGCATTCGCTCTGAAAGTGATCGCCGGCGGAGTCGGCGCGATCGTCGGGAAGGTCAGGACGCTCACATCCACCGCGGTGAAGGAAAGTCGCAGCGAGCTGAGATTGGTCGCGGCGCGCTGGCGGGGGCCGTCGACGGTGCGCCCGACAAAGTCGCCGTCGAGAGCCATCGAGGGCGCGACTACGTGGATACTACCACCGGCGGCGCCTTCGATATAGTCGGGTTCCCAGCGTTCCCCGGTGAGGGCGAGCGGCTGATTATACTCTTCATTGACGCCCCAGCGTTCACTCACGCGGAATGTTGTGCCGGTGTAAATACCCTCGTATTGACGGTTCGGGGTCGCGTCCTTGATATCGACGAGCCCACCCTGGAGTCGGAGTCGGGTCGTCTCGACTTTGGCCCCTTTGTATTTCACAAATCCGCCCGAGACATCGACGCGTGCGCCCTGCTGCATCACGACCGATTCGCCGGCGCTGATCGAGACCTGGCCGCCGGGAGCAGTGAACTCGCCGACAGTGCGCTGGATGATACTGGCAAAACCCGTCGCGTCGGCCAGCGGCGTGCCGAGCCAATCGCGTTCGGCAAAGGTCCCGGCGTTTCGGAGATCGACTGTGATCTGGGCGTCGCGCAGAATCCCGCCACGCTGAAGCGGCGAGTTCGCCAGCTCGGCCCCGCGGAGCTCGAGATCGAGGATATGCTGGAGGATGGAAACGGCAACCCCCGTGGAACCGGCCACATCGATGAGGGCACCGGAATCGAGGTAGACCTGCCCGGTCGATTGGATAAAGCGGGCGTTCGGATTTGTGCCACCCAGTCCGATGATGCGCCATTCCCCTGCATTAATGCGGATAGTCCCACTCGAAGCCTGGAGACTGGAATCTCTCCCAAGATGGATCACGCGCCCCGACACATTGATCTGCGAACGCAGAGCCAGCTCCCGGCCGATCGCGGTTTCACTGCTGCGCAGTTCGGGGAGGATGCGGCTCACGCTCCCCGCCCCGAACCGCACCGTCCCGGTCTGGCGGGAGAGAAATGGCGCCCCGGAAACAGTGTTCGCCGGATTGTAAGCGGTATTGGAAATGGCGTCGTAGCTGGCTTGCACATCGATACGACCGTTCAGTGAAACCGAGGTCGAGCTTTCCAGCGCGCCGTTCTGACGGATCTCGCGCCCGGCGAGGGTGATGTTGCCGCGAGGGGCGTTGATGATGCCATCCTGCCTTACCTGCCCGACCTCGGCCCCGCCTCCCGCAGGGGTGACCGACCCGATGTAGACATCGAGACCGCGCAGGCTCGGATCGCTCGAGGGATGCGCGGCGATGCCGACCTGCATCCCCGCTGCGAGGATAGTCTGGCCATCCGGAGTCGAGATGCTGCCGGCATTGTTCACGGCAGGACCGACGAGCATGACACGCCCGCCCGACTTCGCATCGGTCGTGGGACTGGTGATCGTCGCGCCCGCCTGCACGGTGATGTCACCGTAGCGACCGATCGCGGGATTGGGTGCGTCGGGAGAAAAGCCCGGCGTCCCTTGTGCGCCCGCCGGGACCGCGATGCCGGAGAAGAGGAATTGCGCATCGGGGTTGTTGAGAAGCCCCCGCTCGATGAGGTTCGTGTTGATCGGCAACGATGAGGCCACGAGCGACCCGACATTGACCTGACTGCCTCCACCGAAGATGATCCCGTTGCGATTGATCACATAGATCTGTCCCGGTGCCTGAATCGACCCGAGGATCTGGCTCGGAGAGCCGCCCGGATCATTGACCCGGTTAAAGGCCACCCACTTGGAGGTGTCGCGGCCCCCGCCCTGCTCGTAGCGCAGCGTCGTCTGGCGGCCGACGTTGTAGGTTTCCCAGCTCAAAAGGGCGGTCTGCCGGGTCTGGCGAATGTTGACAGTGGAGCGACCTCCTGCGCTCGCCTGTGTCGGCAGATCAGCGCCCGACCATACCGCCGTGCCGCCAGCCACCCCCGGATCGACCTGGAGACCGCCGGTGCCGAGCCCGTTCGGTACGTTCGGCAGAGTTCCCGGCGCGTTGGGATTGGCCCCCGCGTTATTCACTGTCGCCGTCACTGCGGCGAGACGGGCCGCGTTCTGCATCGCCTGCATGGATTGCACCGCCCGAGTCGTGCGGGCGAGATTATCCTGGGCATTGCGCCGGACCTGAGTCGTCGCCGCCGCCGTGGTCTGAGTCGCTGCTGCAGCCCGCTGAGCCGCCGCTCCCGGAGCCGCCCCGCCCCGCAGGATGTCGCCCGCTTGCACCGGGCCGCTGAAAAAGGTGAGGAGGAATCCGACCATGACCGCGAAGGGACCGGATAAAAATGGGGTTCTGAAGTGAGACAGCATCATGGGGAAAAAAGGATCAATTGGTAGCGGCCGGCATGAGGCGGCTGATGACGAGTTCGTTGATCGCGATGGGATTTTCGTTGAGGAGTCCACCGAGAAAGGATTCCGTCTCCGCTCTCGCCCGTTCCTCGCGCATTTGTTTCACGAGCGGCTCGCGGATCTGTTCGAGGGTCGGTATCCTCGGCTCGCGGATGTCGAGCACCTTGATGAGGTGCCAGCCATCATCCATGCGCACGGGCTCAGAGATATCGCCGAGTTTCATTTCGGGAAGAATAGCGCGTATGGCAGGGTGAATCTGCGGCTCCGGGAGCCAGCCAATCTCGCCCCGCCGTGATGCGCTGGCGGGTTCTTCGCTTTTGGTTTCAGCTAGGGTTTCGAAATCCGCATTCTCCGCCTCGAGATCCGCAGTGACGCTCTTGAGCCGGGCGAGGGCCTCGGGCGGATCTTGCACCATCCCGGGTTCGCGAGGGGCTGAGATGAAGATCTGGGAGAGCCGCCACGCCTTTGGCTGGAGAAAAGTCTCCCGATTCGCCGCATACGTTTCCGCCAGTTCTGTCGCGGTGGGATACGCCGCCGAGGGTGTGCTGACCGACTCGATGAAGGTGCTCGCGACGACTCCGTCACGCAGGGCGCTCATGCGCTCGGCGACGACGGCACTTTTCTCCCATCCCGCCTTTTTCGCCTCGCTCAGCACGACCTGCTGGACGAGGAGCGCGCGGACATACTGATTGAGCGTCGCCGGTTCGCGGAGGAGGGCGGCTCGTTCCGCCTCGCCGAGTGAATCGAGGCTTTTGCGGACTTCACTGAGCTTCACCTCAAAGGCACCCGCCTTGCCGAGGACCTCGTCGCCCTCGTCTTCGGCCGGTAGGCTGAGGGCTGAAGTCAGGATAAGAGCCGCCGCGAGGATAGCGCGGAAAGGCGTCTGGCTGTCGATTGCTTGCATGGGAAAAGGAGAAAGGATCGGAGCGGGAAAAAGCGTCCTCGCGCTCACACGAAAGGTTGCCCTTCATTGGGGTCCCGTGACCTTCTTTCGCGTGCCCATTTCGTCACATCCGACAGGTTGCGGAAGGGGGAGAACGGTCACGGCGTCGGAGAGGTCCCGGGCTCGGGATTGGCGGCGGGAGTGACGGGATCATTCTCCCGCACCATGCCATCGGTGAGCTTGTCTTTGTAATCCTGGACCTGCTCTTCGAGACGCACCTTGGCGAGACCGGTGAAGGGCTCGCGAGCGAGGAGAGCTTTGCCGAACGCGAAGTTTTCGTAACGATCAAGGATCTCGTTGCCGATCCCGTAGAGTTCGAGATTCCGACGCTCGCGGTCGGCGACGGTGTTCTGGAGGCTCATCGTCTTGTCGAGGAGCCGGGCACGCTCGGCCTCCTTGGTGCGGGCGATCTCGGTGATCTGGAAGTAGGACGATTTCCACTTGTCCAGCGCGGCGGCAAACGCCGCAGTGCGCGCCTTCTCGGCCTGGAGTTTTTTCTCCTGCTCGGCGATCTGTTTGTCGGCGAGGGTCTTTTCCTCGGCGGCGCTCTTGAGAGACTCTTCGAGCTTTGCGTTGAGGTCTTTGATCCGGCGCTCGCTCTGAGTCGTGAGGACCCCGAGTTCGGCCTCGAGGCGGGCCCGCTCGGCTTCGATGGTGCGCAGTTGCAGCATCGTCCCGCGGAGCGATTCGCGCAACTTGGCCTCGATCGCCGCCTGGTCCTCCTGCGCGGAGAGGCCGGTGAAACTGAGGAGGAGAAGTCCGGTGAAAAGGGAAAAGATGAGCTTCATGTAGCGGTGATCAGAATGTGGCGAGGATATCAAACTGGAAGACATCGTATTTTAAAGGAGGACCGGCGATCTCGCTCGCGCCCATCCACCGGAAGACTAGATCGAGGTTAGGCCGGAGCGCATATCCCGAACGTATCGTGAAACCTTCCATGTTGGTTCCGCCGAGTCCGAAGTTAGAATCGTTGAAGGCATCGAGAACGGAATCGGATTCGACAAAGCGGTAACTCAAGAGCGTGTTCCAGTCGCCCTGCTTGTCGAGGACCGGCTGTCCGAACTGGACCCCGTAGTTCCACGCGATGTTGCCGCCTTCGAAGGTGCCGGGTGTAACGTTAGGCTGGAGAGGACCGCGGTTGTTGAGCGCGATCTGACTGACATCACCTTCGTCATAGCCGATGTTGACCGAGTATTCTCCGAGCAGACTGACCTGGAATGGCTCCCACTGGCTCAGGTTGATGCGTCCGTTGTACGAGAGGACCTGGAACTTCGAGGCGAGGCCGAAATACTGCCATTGGTTTGCGGTCCCGAAGTTGTTGAGCGGATCGGGGATGATGTCGCGCAGGGCCATGTAGGTATTTCCCTTCTGGGCGGAGGGCGGACGGCGATTGTCGGTGCTCCCGGCATCCTTGTTCGTGAACGGCAGGAAGGGGTCGGAGAGCTCACCCTGGACCCCGCTGAAATCATGATACCCGAGACCGAACTTGGCATCGACATTCCGGGCGAGGACGAAGTCGGCACCCCCCTGCGCTCCATAGAGATAGCGGTCGGTGCTCTCGAATTTGTCAGGTTCGTTGTTCGGAAAGTTGAAAGCCGTATTGAAGATCGGGAAAGCACCCGCAGTGAGGAAGGGCCGCACATTCTCCGAGAGATCCGAGGCGACAGAAAAGGCGAGACCGTCAAAGCCGAGGTCGTTATCCCACATCAATTCGGAGGTCTTGAAGAATGGATTCGGGAAGCGCCCCGCCGTGACGGAGAGATTGCCGTCAAAAGTGGGACTCTGCCACTTCAGGTAAGCCTGGTCGAGCCAGATGGAATACTTGTTGAAGTTATCCCCCATGGTCTGGTTGGGACTGACCGGACTATCATCATTGCCGGTGACAGTGCGCAACCCGACGTTGAAACCGTCACCCAGATCGGTCTCCATCAGGAGACGCGCCCGCATCCGGAAGCGTTGGCGGTTTTCGTCGACATTGAGTTGGTCGGAGAACTCGAACCCGGCCACATCAAAGGGGGCGCCATTGTTGATGCGATTGAAGTTCGGGAAGGAGCCAGTGTTGTCGTTACCGTCGGGAAAGCGAGAGGATTCGTAGCGGAGACGGAAGTCACCGGAGATTTTGGTTCGCCGCACCCAGTCGGGGAGATCCGAATCGTCGAGGAAGATGGTATCCTTCCCGCTCGGGAGCACGAGCAACTCGGGCTGGAAACCGGAGTCGGCGAGGATGTCCTGCCGGATCTCTTCGCGCAGCCTGTCCTTGACCGGTTCGGGGATGTGCGTCACGACGATGTCCTCTTCGGTAGCCATCGCCGCATCGGCTGCGACGAGGGCGGCGGCGGCAGCGTTCCGGCTCGCGACGGCGGCATCGCGCTGCGCCTGCGCGGCGAGTTCGGCGGCATCGGCCTGAGTGAGCACGCCGCGCTCGACGAGGCGATTGATGAGGTTCACCACGACACTCTCAGTCGGGGTGGGTTCGCCGCCCTCGGGGCTGAGCAGATCGACAGGCACCGGCGGATCCTCTAGCGAGGAAACGAGAGGGTCTGGCGTCATCACAGGGGCGGGAGTGACCGCCTCGACCGCCGTGGACGCTACCGCATCGGCGATCTCCTGGATGGTCTCCTCTGGCGTGCGGGGTCCGGCCGATGCCGGGAGCTTCGCGGGCAGGCTCGCCGGGGGCTCTGCTGCGGGAGCGACTACAGGAGCAGGGGCGGGAGGATCGACGGGCTGCTCCGCGGCCTCCTGCGCTTTCAAAGGCATGCAGGCCAGCACGAGCAGCGAGCAGCCGAGAGCGGCGACCGGGCGTCGGCGGGAGGATACTAAAGGAGAAAGAGAAAACATGACTGGGATGGGTAAACAGAAAAAACAAGCCGTGTCTCAGGGCTTCCTCGCCGTGAGTCTGAGGTTGATAGGCATGGGCATCTCGGCCGGGGGCGGTTCGGAAAGGCGTAGATTGCCGAGGACTTCCTCACGGAGAGCACGGTCGAGCGTGGCATCGCCGGTGGAGCGCCCGAGCTGGGCCCGGGTAACCCGGCCGAGCTGGTCGGCCCAGATTTTCACCTCGATGCTCATCACCGCGCTACGCGTCGTGGCATTGCGCTTCATCGCATCGGTGACGGCGGACTGTACTTTGGCAGCATAGTTGCCATACTTGCTTCCTCCACGACCCCCGATGCCGCCGATTCCACCCAGACTGCCCCCGCCTCCGCGGTTGCTGAGTCCAAATCCATCGGGCGGACCATCACCGGATATGCCGGTGCCAATTGGGTCGGGCGCAGCCGCTTCGGGCTCGGGCGGGGCCTCGTCGGGAGCAACTTCGGGCTCGAATGTTTCCTCCTTCATTTCGGGCTCCTGGACCGGCTCGGGCTCTTTCGGCGGGGGCGGAGGAGGTGGCGGCGGGGGCGGCAAGATCGGCATGATGCTCACCATCGAGACCGGTTTGGGCTTCGGCTTATCGGGAGCTCGGTTCGACCACCAATACCAGCCGGCGACCGAGATGAGCAGGAGAATGCCCGTCACGGTTTTGCCACCATGCTTTTCGAGGAAAGTTTCGTCGTTGTCTTCTTCCATGGGAGGAGAACTGATAAAAAATAAGAGTGGTCTCCGACGTGCCTTAACTACCGGGAGGCTGAGTCACGAGACCGATCTGAGTAATGTTCTGACGCCCTAACACTTCGAGAACATCCATGATCCCCTGATACTGGGTGCCGCGATCGCCGCGCACCACGACGGGGAACTCGGGCACCTTTGCCTTGTGTTCAGCGAGGCGCTGCTCGAGTTGCTCCAGGGTGACCGGTACGGTGTCGAGGAAGATCTTGCCCTCGTTGTTTACCGTGACCGCCTTGCCCTTGGGCCCGGTGATCTCGGCGGGCTGCTTGCTGCCCTTCGGCAAGTCCACCTTGATCCCCTGCACGCCGGCAGTGGTCATGATGATGAAAATCAGCAGCAATACCAGGTAGAGATCCACCATCGGTGTCACGTTGATATCGTCGTAGCTTTTTCCTTGTTCAGCTTGCATGAGTCGTGGCAGTTTGGGGTTGCTTCTCGGCGCCAAGGGCGGCGGCCGGTTTTTCATGGGTCACGCTGGGAACAGCGTTGAGAGGATGGGCGGGAGAACGGAGCAGGTCATTACCCCCGGCGACTTCCTGCGCGGCGGCTACGGGCGCACCCGATTCGCCCGGCGGCGGATAGAGCTCGGCCATGCGGGTGACGAACTCGTCGATGAAGATCTGCATCCCGGCGAGGGCGTCTCTGATCCGGCCGCTGAGGTAGCTGTAAATGAAGAGCGCGGGAATCGCGACGACGAGTCCGGCCACGGTCGCAAGGAGGGCCGAGGCGATCCCCGGCGCGATCGAGTTGACCTCGACCTCCCCGGTTTTTGAAATAATCGCGAAGGTGATCATCACCCCGACGACAGTGCCGAGGAGACCGACGTAGGGGCCGCCCGCGATGCTGATGGTGAGGAAGATGAGCTTGCTGTTCATGCGCTGGTTCTCACGAACGAGTCCGGCGTCGAGGCTCGCGCGGATCGCCTGGATCGAGCGCGCCCCGAGCCCCCGTTCGGGGTGTTTCCCGATACGCTGATGGATCTCTTCGGACCCGATGTGGTAGAGATGATAGAGAGGAGAGCGGCGGACGTGTTTCATCAGCTTCGCGCTGACGTTGCCCCCCATGGTCTTGACGCTCTCCTCGTCGCCGTGATCGAGCGCGGTGAGGTCAGCGGCGAGCTTCTTCCACTGCTTCAGGAAAATGTCGCCTCCCTTCTGGATGCTGTTGAGGTAATTGAACTTCTGCACCGCGACCATCCAGCCGAAGACAATCATGACGACACAGACTCCGACCGCGATCCAGCCGTCGAACATCATGTTCTTGGCGATGTCACCGAAGAGCATGACGTGCTCGAGGGTCTCGTTGTGACCGCCGCCTTCTCCGCCCTCGTCCGCTCCCACGGCAACGAGATCGACACTTTCCGGGGCGCCGGATTGTGTCGTCGCGAGGAATCGGAGCAAGGGCGCCTCGAGGGGCGCGGCATGGATCTGGAACTCGTCGAGCTCACCGGCGAAACCGCCGCCCGTTTCCGGATTCGCCCCGATGAAAGCATTGCCATCCATCGCCGGCAGTGCTTTGGCGAGAGTGCCATACTGCCGCCCATCGACAAAGAGATCGACCTTGCCTGCTCCCGCAACGGCCGCAAGGTGACGCCACGAGGCAGCTGCGAGAGGCTCACCGGCGGCACTGCGCATCGTCCCCGCCGAGTCGGTCACTTCGACGAAGGGAACGCCGTCATTGATCCCGAGGACAAAAGAGGCACCGGCCTGCTCGCGACGATAGACGACCGCGTCGGGCAGGTTGGACGAGGGTTTCAGCCAGACAGTTATCGTGGCGGGCGCGCCGGCTTCCCACTTCAGCGATTCACTGGCCGGGATCTCCATGCCGTTGCTGCCGAAGAGGAGGATACCCGCCCCGATCAGCGCGCCCTCGGTCGGGGTCGGGGAGGTGAGTCCGGTATTTTCCTTGCCCGAATAATCGCGCGCCGGGGAGCCCCGCTCGGCGAAGTGATAGACGAGAGCGGCCGGTTCGGGATAGGTCGCGACCGAGTCGCTCGCCGGTTCCGCCGCAGCATTGCCGTAGTAGATCCAGACGCGGGTAGGCTCGGTGCCCTCGACCAACTCGGGGACGCGAACCCAGAGGAAAGCCTCGTTCATGAGCGAGTCGTAACGCTCGAGGTGGAAAGGCACCGCCGTCTTCTGGTCATCGGCGACGACGCGGACATCGCTGCCGTCTTCCTTCACCATCGTAAAGGGAAAGTTCCCCTCGTGCAGCCTCACGAGGACGACCGCCCCGCCCTCGGGCCGACCACCGTCAGAGATTTTCACATCGACGGGCTTGCGGGCGGTCCAGGCGACATCCCACCAGGCTGGCTCGTCACCCTCTTTGCCTCCGGCCGCCTCCACGAGCGGAGCCAGGGCGGTGAGGAGGAAAAGGAAGACCGGCAGGCAGAGGAGACGGAGAGGATGGGATGATGATCTCATGACAATAGCGTAGTGTTAGGAATCGCGTTGATGGGGGAAATTCAGAAGCCGGCTTTCATCTGGAAAAGCAGGAAGGGATCGTTGGCAAAAGTGGAGCCCTGGTCCTCGAGCGGCCAGGCGACCTCGAGAGAGCCCTCGACGTCTTCGCGCAGGGTGAAGCGGGTGCCCAGCCCCCAGCTCGCGAGACGGAATAGGTCGATCTGGTCAGGGAGCGGATCATTCAGGTAGAGCTGACCGGCGTCCCAGAAGGCGTGGAAGCGCCACTCGTTCCCGGTCTTCTCCCCTTCGACGCCCTTGGCCTCACGGGTCGTCGAGGGCAGCAGCGAGGGCGTGCGGATCTCGGCAGTGAGGAACAAGCCGCTGTCTCCGAGGGCCTCGGCCTCCAGATAACCGCGCACCGTTGAAGCTCCCCCGCCCGCAAACTGCTCGTTGTTGATGAGCGGATTCCGGCTCGCCTGACCCTGGATTTTCCCGAAGGCCTCGAAGCCCCATGGCAGATCCTGCGTGTGGGAAGTATCACCGCGAAGGAAGAAAAAGCTGCCGTCGGCGTCGAAACGTTTCGTGTCGAATTCGCTCGGTTCACTCCCCACTCCGCGGAAATGCCAGTTCAGCGAGGCATTGATTTCGGTGAAAGAACGATCACGCACCCACCCGCCTCCATAAGCCATCGTGAAAGGCAGGTAGTCGATCGGAGTGACAAAAGTCTCGCCCGCGAGTTCCACATCCTCGTCGAATTTCTTGTAATCAAAGCCGGTGCTGAACGAGTGAAAATACGAGCCCCCCTCTTTCAGTTCGCGACCCGGGAGGCTGAACATGCCCCGTATCCCGATGGTCTCGCCGCGTCCCGCGACTGCCGCGCCGCCGAGAGTGGAGACATCGCTGTTCTGCTTCGTCCCCATGAGCATGAGCGAGAAATTCGGGGCCCGGGCAAAGCGGGCGATGTAGTAGGCCGAGTAGATCTCCGCGTCAGCCAGGCGCTCGGGAGCGAGCTGGGTAGAGAGCCCGAGCGAGTGCCCGAGCTGCCAGAGATTGTCGTAGTTGACCGAGCCATTGAGCCGCAGCGGCGTCGTCCCGGCGTTGTAGCGGTTGTTCAGCTCGATGCTGCCATGCAGCGGGAGCGAGTCCTCGACCGTGAGATCCACGTCGATCGTCCCCGGGAGCACGCCGGGCACGAGGGAGGGCGTTACGCGCCGGTCGGGCCAGGCGTTGAGAGCGATGATGTCTTTTTGCACCTCGGTAAAGTTGGGAACCTTCCCCTCCTCGAGCGAGGGGGCGTTTTCCTTGATCTTGCTGGGCAGATGATACTCGGCCCCCCGCACCCGGAGGCGACCGACCGAGTTCTCGACCGCGTCCATGTAGATGATGCCCCGGGTGCCGTTCTGCTGCGGCAGTTCGACCCCCACGGTCTGGTAGCCCTTGTCACGGTAGGCTTTTTCAAGCGAAGCGCGGGCCTGTTCGAGATCGGCGAGAGTGCGCCCCATCCCGAGATAGGGATAGATCGCCGATGCGATCTCGTCGGCGGTGAGGGTCTTCGCTCCCCGCACCCTGATCTGACGAACGGGGAAAGTGACCTCGCGCTCCGGCATCGCCGCTGCGGTCCCGGGCTCGACCGCCGGGTAGGGCAGCGCGGGCGGCTCCTCGGGCTGCGGAGCGTCTTCTGAAAAACCCCTTCCCGCCAGACATAACAGCAACAGGACAAGGCGGGCGCACCCTGATCGGGCGACGCCTGCTGTCCGTGAAACCAAGATCTGCGAAAATGAGAAGTGCATTGATTGAAGGCGAAGCTTCGTGGCCATAGTCCCTCAGCGAATGCCTTTCTCAAGTGAAGGCATGTGACGATCACGTCACGATTCTGTCACGTATGAGAATGCCGATACCTTGAAACCCTCAAAATTAAAGACTTGTGAAAGATCCCGGCAACTCCAGCCGTTTCGACACCTCCAGCCCAGCTCGGCCGAACCTCGATACAAAAGACATCCGGCCGCGCTTCACTCCTCTAAATCAGAGCGACAATCGTCCCGCCACCCTTCCCTGCGATCGTCGTTTTTTCTCAAATTTGAGTAGCCCCCGGCAGGCAGGCCCAGACCCGGATCGACTTTGACGTTGCGATTTCGCCGCCTCGCGCCTACGAATCCTTCACAGGAAGATCCCTCCCGAGATCCATGCCTCCCACTTTCTCACATCCCTTTTCCTTCGACCCGGGATACGGTTACAGTCTCGACGAACTCCTCGCCGTGACGCCTCCCGATGGTCCGCCCGACTTCGCCGATTTCTGGCGGGCTCGCTACGCCGCCGCCCTAACAGTAGCTCCCCGCCCCCGGCTCACCGAACTCCCCGGCACCCATCCCCGTTGGAAAATCGCGAGCCTGACCTACGAGTCAACCGACGGATTCCGCATCCGTGGCTGGGCCCTCATTCCCCGCGACGGAGAGATTCGCCGCGGGCTCGTCTTCGCCCACGGCTACGGCGGGCTCGACGGTCCCGACCTCTCCATGCCGTATGAAAACGCAGTCCTCTTTTTCCCCTGTCTCCGCGGGATCTCCCTGAGCCGCTGCCCGTCCGTCTCGCCCGAGCCCTACTGGCATGTCCTCCACCACATCGACAATCGGGATCGCTACATCATCGGCAGTTGCACCGAAGATCTCTGGCTCGCCGTTTCCGCGATGCACGAACTCTTCCCTCGAGTGAGCGGCCACATCGGGCTCATCGGGATCAGCTTTGGCGGAGGCATCGCCGCCCTCGCCACAGCGTGGGATCCCCGCATCGCCCGCACCCATCTCGAAGTGCCCACCTTCGGGCACCAGCCCCTTCGCCTCACACTGCCGACTCTCGGGAGCGGGGCGGCGGTCACCGCCTACGAAAAACACAAGGGCGGCGTCCTCGAGACCCTGCGCTACTACGACGCCGCTACCGCAGCAGGGCACATCACCGTCCCCGTCCACGTGGCCGCGGCGCGCTTCGATCCGCACGTCGCTCCGCCCGGTCAATTCGCGATCTACAATACCCTCGCGGGACCTCGCGAACTCTTCGTCCTCGATGCCGGTCACTTCGATTACGAAAACGAGGCCAATCAGGACCGAATCCTGCTAAAGGAAAGAGATCGCTTCTTTTCCTTTTTGTAACACACCGCAGCTTACCGGCGTAGGCTTTCGCGTTTACCCTTCGAAGAGAGACGATGCTCTGAAGGATGCACTTTGAATACCACCACTGGTACAGTCACCGTGTCGAACGCTAGATGGGCCTCCTCGTCATCGGACACGCCGGGGCAAAAGTGCTCGTCTTCCCCACCCGCGACGGCGACTTCCACGAGTATGAAAATCTCCGTATGCACCACGGCCTCTCGGATAAGATCTGCAAAGGCCAACTCCAGCTCTACTGCGTGGACAGCTACGCAAAAGACAGCCTCTACGCCGGCGGGATAAGTCCCCACGACCGCATCCGCCGGCATATACAATACGAGGACTACATCCTCAACGAGGTCATGCCCCTGATGGCTTTGAAAAACAGCCACGAGTGTACCATTTCCCACGGCCTCTCGCTCGGGGCCTACCACGCCGCGAACATCGCCTTCCGCCATCCGCACCTTTTCCAAAAATTGTGCGCCTTCTCGGGACGCTACGATCTCACCCTCCAGGTCGAGTCCTTCGAGAATCTCTTCGGCGGCTTTTACAACGAGGACATCTACTTCCACAACCCCTCCCACTTTCTCCCGAATCTGAGCGATCCCCATGCCCTCGAAGCGCTTCGCCAAATGGAAATCGTCTTTGTGGTCGGCCGGGAAGATCCCTTCCTCGAAGACAACCACCACGTCAGCCGGACCCTATGGGACAAACGCATCTCCCACGGGCTGCACGAGTGGGACGGACGCGCCCACGAAGGCTATTCCTGGCGGCGCATGGCTCCGCTTTACCTGTAGAGTCAACAGGGTATCGTCGTCCACCCGACAGAATCACGTGTCCGTATAAGCCGCCGGCTTTCGGAAAGTGTAGGGGATCATCAGCTCGCTTTCATCCCACGAGTCCACCACCTCGACGGGGACGCCGATGCTGGTATGCTCGAAAAGAATCGGCGCGACCGACTGCGGCAGGCGGATGCATCCCGCCGACGCCGGATAGCCCGGCAGATCCCCGACATGGAGACCTTCGGTCGTCTGACCGATCCGCATCCAGTAGGGCATGTAGACGTGATAAATAGTCGAGACTTTACCGCTCTTGACCTTCTCGGTGATTTTGAAATTCCCCCGCGGAGTCCGCTTGCCGCGACGGGCCGACGAGATCGCCGTGTCGATCGCGACGAGCCCGTGAATCACGAGAAAGGCCCGCTGCCGCCCGATGTCGATGACGATCTTCCGCGGGGCCGTCGCGCTCGCCCCGGCGAGGAGACGTTCATTGATGTAAGCGTCTTTGTGCGAGTCCGTGTAGTGCGAGCGATGTTGCGGGATAGGCGTGGGTTTCTCTTCGGACAACGCGCTTTCACGCGCGGCCTCGGCGGCGCGAGCCTGTCGCTTCTCTTTGAGCTTTTTGAAAAGCCCGGCCTCGGATTCGCTGGGGAGGGATGCAAGCAACGCAAGACCAAGAGCGATCACGGCAAAGACGGACCGTCGTCGGAGAGGGGGCGTTAGAGAAGAAACGAACATGGTAGAGAGGGAGGTCAAGCCTTAGACGCTCGAAGGGCGCTGCTTAGACTACCCCACTCACGCCCCTTCCGCAAAGGAGTCGTGGAAAAGACTTAATGGTGTTCCCGGGGTAGGGCGAATCGTCCCGGTGAGCCGGTTGGGCGCGAGGGGTCAAACGATTCTCGCGGTTCGATTCGGTCGCGGCGAAGCACCCGGAAAGGTTCAGCAGCCGTCACGAGCAGCTGCGGTCTTGCGGGAAAGAAAGGAGGCCAAACGGGCCGATGCAGCGGATGTAGGGAAGGCAATTGTTTCCTGATTCGAGAGTTTGAAAAAATATTCAAAATTTCTCTTGCTTCCCCCTCACCGTTTTTGCTAAATAACATCACCGAAACCGCCATGAAGCTCCCCCCCCCCCGCGATTTCTCTTTGCCGCTTCACTGGCGATTCTCATCGCGCTCTTCGGACTGAGCGGGTTTCACGCCGAGGAAGATCCGAATGACACCTTTGCCTACGACCGCACCGAGAGCGTTCTGCATCTGTCGCTTGATGCGCCCGGCGGGACTTCGCTCGACTCGGGTGGGGCGGCGGCGAATGTCGGGGTCTTTGTGCAGCGCTATTCCTGGCAGATCTGGCGGCAGCCTTCCACCGGCTTCGAAGAATATCGGGACGCCACGAATACTCCCGAGTCGGGCGCGAGTGTGAGCCTTTCTCTTTCGGAAAACATGGGCACCCTCGGCGACACGACCCTCACCACCAACGCCGAGGGCCTCGCGAGCACGACCTTCTCGCCCAATGGTGGCTTTGGCGGGGTCTATGTCAATGCAGCGGTCGAGAACAGCACCGCGTCTCTCTTCTTTGACCTGACCTACACAAGCCCGGGCGATGACACCTACGTCTACTCCCGCACCGAAGGCACGCTCGTAGCAGAGCTGACGACGACGGGGTCGATCAGCTCTGTCTACTCGGGTGAACCCCGCGATCTGTCTCTCTCGGTCCGCTATGAGACCTGGGATGTCATGTCCAACGGTCTTGGAATGTCCCGCAATGAAAACCTCACGAGCGCCCCGGCCGAGGGCGCTTCGGTCCATTGGGTCTCTGAGAGCGGCGATGCCTCGGTCTCGGGCTATGGTCTCGTCGATGCGGCGGGCCTGTGCCAGGGCAGTCTCATGATGGGTTCGGGGGACGCGATTGTCCGGGCCGAGATCTCTTACGCGACGGGTCAGGCGACTTCGGCGAGCCTCCATTTTTCGGCGGCACCCTATTATGATCCGTGGGC
>Ga0209284_10001771_pt1 | contig 31892 bp, 29 predicted proteins | sample FRY03_FD_187211 | JGI IMG/M metagenome (GOLD analysis project Ga0209284, IMG submission 187211) | Freshwater microbial communities from Lake Fryxell liftoff mats and glacier meltwater in Antarctica - FRY-03 (SPAdes) (version 2) | ecosystem: Environmental > Aquatic > Freshwater > Ice > Glacier... | reverse complement strand
AGCTTGCGGCTTACTAGTGCTTCCCGGCATTAGTCCAGGCACACAGGAGACTTACACTCCCTAGCTTTTCCTATTTCTAGGTATATTTGCCATTCAAGGCACACACACTATGTATACGTAATGCCGCCTTTGTACACGCTATAAGGGCGGCACTTACGCATACACAATTCGTTGCATTTAATACAAGATTAACCAAAGAATATCCTCCCTTTTTGTAACACTTTACTTTTTCAGACATCTAACCTAAAAATAAAAGACAGGAACAATGAAAAATCCATTATCAGATAAATACTCGGAAAAGGATAATTTACTACTTGTAGACAAGGTGCTTGACGGAGATACGAAAGCTCTAGACGAGCTTGTACGTATTCACCAAGCTTTCATTTACAATGTAGCTTGGAAAATGACACACAGCAATGAAGATGCTCTAGACTTAACTCAAGAGGTTCTTATTAAAGTAATAACAAAGCTTTCTACTTTTAAAAGGAAAAGTGTGTTTAGAACATGGTTATATCGGATTGTATTCAACGAGTTTTTGCAAACTAAGAGAAAAGCCAAAGAGGATGTATTTTCAAATTTCGAAGAACACGACCGACAACTCAACATGGTACCTGATCCAGAGCTAACACCCGCTGAGGAACTGGAACTTACGGACTACGCAAGAGAAGTTAAATTTAGATGTACTTCGGCTATGCTTATCTGCTTAGACAGAGAGCAAAGATTAATCTACTTGTTGGCAGAGTCTTTTGGTATTGACCACAACTTAGGTGCTGAGATATTTAACATAACTCCTCAGAACTTTAGAGTCAAATTAAGCAGAGCAAGAAAGGAGCTACACAATTACATGGAATATAGATGCGGTCTGATTAATAAATCTAATCCTTGCAGATGTACAAAAAAGGCTAACAGTGCCCTTAAAATGGGAGTTTTAAATGAACACAACCTTATACTAAAACCTTCATATACTAAAAAAATTGGCGATTTTGTTTCAGAAAATCAAGATGAAATGCGAGAGGTGCTTGACCAGAAGTACGTGGAAATTTTTAGAGACCACCCTAGTAAATCAGAATTCGATGCTGAAACCGTTATTACCAAAATAATTAATGACCAGACAATGAAAAACCTGTTCAACATTTAATTTAATTACTGCCTTAACTCCCATCACCACTAGAGATTACAATTTGCGATCTCTTTTTTTTGTTTTTTCTGTAACACCTGCATATCTCAAGCATCTAAACAGTAGAAAGCAATACAAATTATTGCTAATTAAATAGTAGAAAATGAATATTAGAACAGAACTTATTATCGAAAAAAATGCCAATGATATTTGGCAAGTCATGGGCATCCAATTTGATAAAATTCATATTTGGGCAAGCTTTTTTAAAGATTCAAAACCATCCGGAGAAAACAAGTTTGATGGAATTGATTTTTCAGCTAGAGATACTGTAGTTGAGGGAGGAACAAATACACATTCACTTGACTTGTTTGACTCTGAAAACTTCATTTTATCCTATACCGTAACTGAAGGAGCTCCTCCTTTTGCTAATAAAGCTGGAGCAGAGTGGGCACTCGAAATCATTGACGAGAATACAAGCAAAGCTACTATTACTGTAAACATGGATTTAAAAGATGGCATTCCTGAAGAGAAAGTATCAGAAGTTAAAAGCTGGCTAAACAAATCTTCGAGTGACATGCTGGAAGATTTAAAACATTACGTAGAAACTGGCACTTTACATCCTCAAAAACAAAATGCGTAATTAAAATTAGTGTTGTAAGTAGTACCAAATTAAAGAATCAAAATTCAAAATAGTATGATCAATTTTACAAAAAAAACAATTGTTAATGCCGATGCCGATAAGGTATGGGAAGTATTTGCACATGGATTTAATGATGCTTATAAATGGATGGCATCTGTAAATCATTCTTTCGCTAAAAGCAATGGCGAATCATTTGAAGGAAGTCAATCGGAGGGTAGAGTGTGCGAACTAAGTTCAGACGGAAAAGGTTTAAAGGCTTCGGAGCAGTTCTTGGCATATAATGAAGAGAATAAAACTGCAACCGTTAGGATTGATTTTCTTGATGCTCCTTCCTTCTTTCCTGTCAAATTCAACACACTCTATTTCTCATTGAAAGATATAGATGGAGGTAAATCTGAAATGACGTGGGAATTCCGATCAGACATTAAGTCTTTCGGTTATCTGCTATGGCCTCTTCTTAGATTAGGATTTGGAAAGTTCATTGGAGATATAATGGGGGAGTTAAAATTTTATGTAGAGAATGGAACCCCTCACCCTAGAAAAATTAAGGCGATGAAAAAGCTGGAATCAGCCTGAGAGATTACATTATTTTGAAGAAGATTTCTCTGATGAAATTGGAAGTGATATTGCTAATTCGTACGATGAGGTAAAGTGACTTTAACACCCTCAAATAGCAAACAAGCCTTCCCACTTCTTATGAAAATGCTAATTTCGATGAGGGTAAGTTCGTTCGTGTTTTGGATAAATAAGGCAAGGCAACAAGATTGAATTATGGGAACCAATTTAAGCTAATCAAAAGGGATGTAAACAAAATGAAGGGATAGCTTAAAATAATTACATTACAAGCTCAAGACCAAAGAAAACACAGCTATTATGGGATTTACGCTAGGTTTATATAGGTTTGCACAGACCTTTGTGAGCAATCAATATAGCCACCCTAGATGAAAACTCTAAATACGATGCAAACTGAACAACAACAAATCCAGACATTTTAGATTTGACCAAATTTTCACCGACCTTCGTACTAAACAAACACACAATGAACATCGAAATAATACCATTTGTAGGCTTTGGACAGATAAAATTTGGGATGAGCTTAGAGCAAATAAAAGGCCTACTGGGTGAACCTACCGAAAACGTAAAAGAAAAACACGACGACGGGTCAGAAGATATTTCTATGCTGTACAGCGAGTTAGGCGTAGAGCTTAGTTTTATGTCAGAGGATGATTTCAGATTAGGGCTTATCTCTTGCTATGCCGCCACGTATACACTAGATGGACTAGCATTTAATGGAATGAGCGAAGAAGACTTTATAAAAGCAGCTGCATTCGATGACCTATTGCTAGAAGAAGATCTTCCAGATCTTAATGCCAAGGACTACACAGTAGATTCTAAAGGATTGAGTATGTGGATACAAGACGGTTTTGTAGATTCTATCACTATGTTTCCAAATCATATAGATGAGGAGACTGTAGAATGGCCAGAATAAAAAAAATTCTTAATTTTAAATAAAAAAAAGCATTCCGCAGAACGGGATGCTTTTTTTGTTTTTCACTCTTCAACCCTTCAACTCTCTTTCACTCTTCCACACTTTAACCCTTTCACTCTTCCACCTCTTCCACTAGTTACTTATCAATCTACCTCAGGTGACTAAACCTTCCTCTTAGAAAATCGACACTTCTAGCAACAAGTGGTGCCGTAGTTTGGCTAAATAACCACTCTGGATTAGGCAGACTAGGCTCGCTTCTTTTTACAAAATCTAGGTGAGAGTCTGTAAGTGCTCGTTTATCGCCTCTGTACGTAGCCCATTTCTCGGTCCAGCTGTACGTGCTCGGAAAAACCTGTCTGTGGTGTACAGCAGATGTATTGCCATCTAGGTGCTGTATCATAAGCTGTGCTCTACTATTGATGGTTTTGCAGTATTCTATATAGTCGGCAGTTACCGTGCCGTATACCTTTACTACTTCACCACTATCTGTGGTAGCCTCGCCCATATACACATCCTCTTTTTTGAGCTCATATACATGCTTAGAAAAATCTACACCGCCTATGTGAGCATCGTCCATTTCTATTTGTATAATATCATCTGGTGCTCCATCTAGCTCACCTGGCTCTAATACTCGCATAAATCTATAGCGAGTTCCTTTAAAATTATTTCGTACTGCATTGAAAACCTCATCTGTGTTATAGCTTCTAAAAAAGCGTGCACTATTGACAAACTCTAGCACCACGTTTACAGTACCCGCATCTTGAGCATTGTCTAGCACTTTGGTACTTACTACTCCTGTTTTAAAACTATTGGCTTGCACAAAGTGATGATACGCTTCTCGAGCACGCTGCTTATTATCCAAAGTTAGCAGTCGCTCGCCTTCTAGCTTATGAGCCATAGCAGCCTCTTGTCTTACCGTAGCTAGTTCGTTTTGTACGTTTGTGAGCGTCACTAAGCCAGCATACAAAGGGTAGCGTCTAATAGCCGAGTTTAAATGAGCTATCATTTCATACTCACGCACCATTTTGTCGTACTTGAACATATCGTCCATATTATCATGAAAACGAATGACTTCCATATGCTCATTTACAGCTAGCGTATATGCTTGGCGAAGCACTTTCTCTGCTTTACCTAATTGCGGCTTTTGCTGCAGACGATTTACTGCCTTGTACACAGCAGTATCATAATCTCCCTGCTCTAGTCGTTTTTTACCAGAACTACATGCTGCTAGGAGTAAACAGCTGATTGCGATTAAAATGTAATTTCTTTTCATGGTATTGATTTTTTTACTGGTTCAGTCTACCTATTTCATATACTGTACCTTTTCTATTATTAATTCTAAATAACTTGTTTTCAATGCTTTAGGGTAAAGTAGACTTGAGCAAACTGTCTACTTAGCAGGACGACCTGTATGCAGTAGATTTTACTATAGGTTCAGAGTAGATTTAAAATTCTGACTGCCGCAAGCAGGAAACCAAACAGAGCTATACAACAAACTATAGGCTCAGTGCTCGTTGTCATTCTGAGTGGCTGCCTTTTGGCAGGCGTACCGCAGAATGGACAACATAAAGTTTTTCATCTTCGATGAAAAAAACCTTAAACTTCTTAATTCCTTAAGGGTAAAAAAATAAGGATTCATATGACACTTTGCTTTTATTCATCTTTCGATACAACTATGCAGAAGCATAGCCACATTAGCTGACAAAACACCAAAACTGTCCAGCCCACTAGAGCCTGGTGTACAACCCAGTATACACTGCCATTTCGCAGTCATAAGCCATTAGGTAATCGTACCTTTTGGACTATTTTTTGTTGTGTATATAAACAAGTATAACTTAATAAACATCCATATGAAAAAACCAACCATCATTCTATTGTCACTCAGTATTTTGTTTTTTGCAAGCTGCTCTGTAGTGAGACCTGGTCAAGTAGCCGTAAAGCAGCGTCTAGGCAAACTCAATAAAAACGTATACTCAGAAGGTACCGTAATCTATAATCCTTTCGTCACTAAGGTGATAAAGACCTCTACACAGACCAATAACCTGAAATTAGTACTCAATCTACCGAGTAAAGAAGGGTTAAGTGTAACCTCAGAAATAAGCATACTCCACCGCATACAGAAAGACAGCATAGCCAATATCCTTCGTACCTACGGGGCCAGATATGAGTCTATCATAGCGAGCGTATTTCGCTCCGCATCATCAGATGTATGTGCCAAGTACTTTGCCAAGGACATGCACTCCGGCAAGCGAGCTGATATAGAATTATCTATAAAAAATAAAATGGACGAACTACTAGAAGGAAGCGGCATCATAATAGAATCTGTATTAATGAAGAGTATCCAACTGCCTCCTGGTCTAGCTACCTCTATAGAGCAAAAACTACAAGCGGAGCAAGATGCACTGCGTATGATATTCATCTTGCAACAGGAGAAACTAGAAGCCGATCGTAAGATAATAGAAGCCACGGGTACACGAGATGCTCAAAAGATTTTGGCAGAAGGTCTTACCCCAGAGATCATCAAGCTGAAAAGTATAGAAGCATTCAGAGAATTATCTAAATCTCCTAACAGTAAGATAATAGTAACCGATGGAAAAGCTCCATTGCTCATAGACTAGCAACCACTATACGCATAGGAAAAAGGTCAGAGCCATTCAGGTTTTGACCTTTTTTTTGTAATCCTAATTAGATAAATAGGATACAGAACGGGGTTACCTGTAACCTATTAATACGGTTTTAACACCCCAGAAGAATGCGAAAAATGCGATTGTAAAGACTAATTAACCTCTGTCAGAACTTCCGCCGCCAGCGTTACCATTTGTCTTTCGTCTGAAGTTTCGGCTATTGCCACTGCCGCCGCCATTACGGTTGCCGCTATTTCTGTTTTGGCCTCCGCCGCCTCTATTGTTACTTTCACCTCGGCCTTGCACACGCTTATTGCCCCCTTCCACAGGACCTTTAGTAGGCTCAAAACCTTCTATCTCAGTACCTTCTAGTCGCATACCAAGAAGCTTTTCTATGCCCCGCACATATTCTTCTTCATCTGCACTTACTAGCGAGATAGCTTGGCCACTGGCTCCTGCTCTACCTGTTCTACCTATACGGTGTACATAGTCTTCTGGCACGTTAGGCAATTCAAAATTGATAACATAAGGAAGCAACGGAATATCAAGACCTCTAGCTGCGATATCTGTAGCTACAAGTACGCTTATCGTCTTGTCTTTGAACTCAGCTAGTGCTTTCGTACGAGCGTTTTGAGACTTATTTCCGTGAATAGCTGCGGCAGTTATCTTCGCCTTATTCAGCTTCTCTGTCAGTCTATTAGCTCCGTGCTTAGTTCTGGTAAAAACAAGCACCTGATGCCAGTTTCCATCCCAAATCAATTTGGTGATTAGTTCGGTTTTTCGGCTAGCATCTACTCTGTATACAAACTGATCCACTAACTCTGCTGTAGTATTCTCTGGTGTAGCTTCTACCGTTACAGGATTAGTCAATATACCATTGGCAAGTGTACGAATCTCACGAGAAAACGTAGCACTAAATAATAGATTCTGACGCTTTGCAGGCATCATACCCATTATTTTTTTGATGTCTCTTAAGAAACCCATGTCGAGCATTCTATCTGCCTCATCCAGCACCAAAAATTCTACATCTCTCAAAGACACAAAACCTTGATTTTGAAGATCCATTAATCTACCAGGGGTAGCCACTAATATGTCTACGCCGTTTCTTAATTTATTTACTTGCGAGCTTTGTTTTACACCGCCAAAGATCACCATACTGCGTAAATCTATGTGTTTACTGTAGGTCTCGATATCTGCAAGTACCTGAGCAGCAAGTTCACGAGTAGGCGTGAGCACTAATGCTCTAATTACTCGTTTGCTTCTAGGTGGCTCTTTAGTAAGTAATTGTATCATCGGCATAGCAAAACATGCGGTTTTACCTGTACCTGTTTGGGCAGATGCTAGTACATCTTTGCCTTCTAATACTCTTGGAATTGCTTTTTCTTGAATTGGGCTAGGTGTTACGTATCCTAGCTCTTCTACCGCTTTTAGTAAGGCATCGGAAAGGCCTAGTTCTTTAAATGTCATATATTCTGTTTGAAATGACAATCTTCTCTCGACCTCACTCCTCTTTATAATTTGGTGCAAAGGTAATCGGTATACTATCTCCATCAGGATAGATTACGTAATATCTGCTGAGTCGCAGCTAATAATGGACAGCCACTTCGATTTACTCTTTACTTTATCACACCAAAACCTTCTACCTAATAACAAAAACTATAATGGCGAGCCTTTCCGTTTAGAATTATTAAGGAATCACATTGGTATGCTACCATTTCAGCGGTTCCATCTTTGCATCCACTATCTAATCTACAATTAGAAAATTAGCACACTACACTTCTTATTTATACCTTTACCAAATGAGCAAGCACATGGACTCTCGTCGTCAATTTTTAAGAAACCTATCTCTTTCTGCAGCAGCATTTACTTTTATGCCATTTACTGCAAGGGCCAAAACACTAAGAAGCACTAAAAAAGAGGAGTGCGAAAAAACGACACTAGACTACTACGGTGAAGGACCATTCTACACGGATAACCCTCCGACTCTCGCCAATGGAAAACTAGCAAAAGACTCAGAGACAGGAACTAAGATCCGAATAACGGGCAGAGTACAAAACCTAGACTGCTCCGAATTTATCCCTAATACTATAGTAGACATGTGGCAAGCTGATGCTGCTGGAGCGTACGATAATAGTGGCTTTAACCTACGAGGACAAGTAGTGAGCAATGCTCAAGGATTTTACATGTTCGAATCTATACAACCCGGCAAATACCTGAATGGAAGCAAATACCGCCCATCGCATATTCATTTCAAAATAACACCTCCGGGATTTTCTACTATCACTACGCAGCTGTACTTCGCAGGAGATACGAGTATATCAGAAGATGCGGCGGCCAGCATTACTAGTGGTCAATACGATGCTACGCACCGCATCATAGCACTCACAGATGATGGCAATGGCGTACTGGAAGGCACCTGGGATATAGCCGTAGACGGAAAAGGACTAATGGGTACAGGCGACTTGCACCTAGACAAGGGAATCATATACACCGTCACTCCTAATCCATTTACTGCGAGTATTCAGATAAACTACGGCGTGTTTAAAGCTGCGGAAGTGAGCTTACTCGTATTTGATATGCAAGGAAGAAAGGTGGCTATCTTAGAACAACGAAAGCTTACTCCTGAGAAATATAATGCACAGTGGACTCCAGATGCAGATCTGCCCAACGGACATTATTTCATTGCTCTTAAAATAAACGAGCTACAGGTACATTACTTGAAGGTACAGTTTGCTCGTGATGCAAGTGGGTACTAAGAGTAAAATACAAAAAGCCACTCGACAGCAGCTTTTTGCAGATTAAGAGACTTAACCCAAGATTTTTAAAAATCCACGAATCTCTATTCTAATAAGATAGTGTGAAAAACGTTCTGCTTACTTCAAGCTAGCGTTCAGTATTATTTTTACGGCAGACAGAGCCTCAGAGATAGGGCAATGGTCTTTGGCAGCAGTGGCTAGTTCTAAAAACTTAGCCTCATCTATACCTGGCACATCTCCTACAAGGTTAAGCGTGATAGTATCAAAATGCCAATGCACATCTTCGTTTCGCATAGCTACGATAGCCTCTGTATCTAAGCTAGTAGCAGGAAAACCTGCACCTGCTAACTGAAAGCTAAGGGCCATATTAAAACAACCAGCGTGAGCAGCCGCTATTAGCTCTTCGGGATTAGTACCTAGCTTACCGTCATCATTTTGAAAACGGGTCTTGAATGAATACGGTTGATCTTGGAATGCTCCACTTTGGGTTGTGAGACTTCCTGTACCGTCTAGTCCGGTACCTTTCCATTGAGCTGTTGCTACTCTTTTCATGTTCTTTTTGTGTTTGACAAATTAACGGTTGAGAAGTGAAATTTGTTTAGGGAGGGTGCTGCAAAACGCTTCTTTACTGTAAAAATCGTGTTAAGAAAAACCTAATATTTACAGTAGAGCTGTTTATTCCTAGCCAATAAATAGCCGCAACACCTATTCTTTTATCTTCTATTGTCATGCTAAACTAATCTACTTTAGCAACACCCTACTATGTTCTAGTACAAACACAATGAGTTTTAGAAAGATTTATAATTGAATATAATATGGAGGAACAAACTATCCAACTTCGACACTGCTATTTGCTATAGCATTGACCAAATTCACTTCGGTATTCCTTTTTTGTATTAGTAGCTGAGGCAGCGTAAGATACTCTCAAACCCTTTCTACACTGGCGTATTTACAAGTCACATCTTTATTTTATCGTATTTTACAATTAATATACTCAAATGCCTGTTTTAATATTATTTGTTACTATTAAAATGAATATACATTTACTTAAAATCATATTATGCAAAATTAAATTTATAAATTACTGTCGTTTCACTAAATTACGGTGACACTCAAATATGACTTCGTCATTCGATTATAAATCCCTACGTTCTCTCTACACCTTTGAACTATCAAAATGAGAAAAAACATGAACAAAACAATCTTAACATTCGCCTTTACTTTAGTATGTAGCATACTAATGGCACAGACTAATCCTAAACTAGCAGTTATCAGTTTTGACGCACTGGGAGCACAACTAGACAAAGCTCAACTCACCGAATTGCTTCGCATAGAAATAAGCAAGCACGACAAGTACGAGATGATAGACCGCTACGAGATAGCAGAAATGCTCCAAAAAGCCAAAATAGACAATACCTCTTGTTTTAGTAAAACGTGCCTAAAAGAGGCAGGAAAAACACTGAATGCAGACTATGTGATGAGTGGTAGTGCAGATGTACTAGGAGATGCCCTTTTTATTCGCTTACGTATAATAGACCTAGCCGGCAATACCATGAAAAAAGAAGTAGTCCGTGAGTTTCTGAATATTCCAGAAAAAGCGAATACGATGATAAGCATCTGTGTGAACGAACTACTAGACCTACCAAATGATGAGCTCATAGTAAAAAGCCTGAGCAATAGAGATAGCTACGAGAGTGCTGTAAATAATCCATACTACCAGACACTTAGTCTAGCTGGACCACGTATGGGTTACACACTTTTTACTGGCGAGATGGCCAATACCATTCGTGCCCCAAAATCTGAAGGTGGATACGATGGATATCCCGCATTTTTCCAAATGGGATATCAATTTGAAAAGCAATATCTAAACGAAGGAAAATGGCAAGCACTATTCGAATTTATCCCAATGATTAGTGGGCTAGATCAGGGGCTTTTCATACCGAGTTTCACTATATTGAATGGAATACGAAACAATAAAAACGGTTTAGAATTTGCTATAGGACCATCAGTAAACGTATCTAAAGAGGTGACAGCATATGACCTAAACAACGAGTGGATAAAAAGACCAGATTACGATTTTACTAATGATCCTGCACCATCAGAACTAGATTCTAAACAAGTAATGGATAGCCGAGGTGCCCTAAAAATGAAAACCTACGTAGTACTTGCAGCAGGATACTCGCTCAAAAGCGGTAAACTTAATATTCCTATCAATATATTCGTAATACCAAGCAAGGAAAGTTTGAGATACGGATTTTCATTTGGATTCAATGTGAGAAAGTAATAATTAATGAACCATCACAAAGTGACCCCTAACAAAAACGGCACTAACGCTATCTTTATAACATATAACTAATAGATAATATGAAAGTACTAGTAACCGGACCAGATGGCGTCCTTGGATCTAACTTGGTTAGAGAATTACTCAGAAGAGAGTATGAGGTAATTGCAATGTCTGAAAACGGAAAAATATCTCCAACAATCGACAATCTTAACATAACAAAAATTGGAGGCAATTTATTGAACTCTGAAGATGTAGAAGCAGCAGTCGACGGAGTTGATTATGTTATCCATTGTGCTGCAAGCACGGCGATGTGGCCATCCCGATCTGAAATAGTAAATAGAGTAAACATAGCTGGAACTAAATCAGTTATTGATGCATGTTTAAGATACAAAGTAAAAAGGCTAATTTATATAGGAACTGCAAACTCATTTGGATCTGGGACTAAACTTAACCCGGGCACAGAAAAGAATGCATATGAGGGAGAAAAATACGGACTTGACTATATGGATTCGAAATATAAGGCACAGGTTCTGGTTCAAAAAGCAGTAAGAGATGAAGGATTAGATGCTGTAGTCATTAACCCCACTTTTATGATTGGGCCGTATGATTCTAAACCAAGTTCGGGTCAAATTATACTAAGCATTCATAACGGGAAGGTGCCCGGATATAGTCTTGGAGGCAAAAATTTTGTAGCTGCGAAAGACGTAGCTTTTACAGTAGCCAATGCTTTGACTCAAGGCAGAAAGGGAGAATGCTATATTGTAAGTAACGAAAATCTGACCTACAAAGAAGCATTTGACAAAATATCAAGCACGATTGGGGGTAAAATGGTAAGCAGAAAATTTTCCTCATTCACGATAGTAAGTTTTGGTAGGATAAACTCATTTTTTGCTAAAATATTTTGTTATTACCCGCAGGTTACGACCGAGTTGGCAATACTAGCAAACGAGGAACACTACTACAGTGGAGAAAAAGCAAGGAGAGAACTAGGACTACCTCAAACACCTATAGAAACGGCAATTAAAGAATGTTTTGAGTGGTTTAAAAATAATGAATACATAGATTAGTATGTTTTCAAATAAAGTTGCCATCATTACTGGTTCGTCAGGGGGAATAGGGAAAGCTACAGCGATAGGCTTAGCAGAACAAGGTGCGTCTATTGTCATCAACGGAAGAAACAAAGCAAAACTTCAACTTGTTAAAATCGAACTAGAACAAATGGGCTTTACTGTTTTGGCAGTAGCAGCTGACATAACCTCTTATGAAGAGTGCCAACGCTTAATGCAGGAAACCGTAAACCACTTCGGAAAAATTGATATTCTGGTAAACAATGCGAGCCTTACTATGAATGATTCTTTTGAAAACCTTCACCCTGATATTTTTAGTAAAGTTTTTCTAAGCAATACTTTAGGAACAATAATGCCAACAAAAGCAGTTTTGCCCTATGTAAAGTTGACTAAAGGAAGTGTCCTATTTATTTCAAGCTTAGCGGGCTTACATGGTCTGCCAGGCGGTTCGGCCTATTGTGCAGGGAAAATGTCATTAACCGCATTCTGGCAATCTATGAGAATAGAATTAAACAATACAGGTATTCACTTTGGGATATGCTATGTTAGTTTTACTCAGAATGACGCGAGCAAGCGAATGCTTTCATCTGATGGGAAATTAGTGCCTATACAAAAAAGACCGGAAATCTTAAAACAAAGTCAAGAACAAGTTGCGTCTGTTATTATACAAAGCATAAAAAAGAGAAGAGCTAAAGTTGTCCTATCATCCTTTGGTAAGATTACGGCTATAGCGTTCAGATATTTCCCAAGATTGGCACTATTCATTTTAGTTTTTTCAAGCAAGAAAAAGTATTCGTAAAAGAATATATGCTAAATGTAATAGTACTTGGAACTCAGGGATATAAAATAGGATTTAGAAAAACACAATAAAAAATACTTTGGCGATGAGGAATAGCCCTTTGAACCTAATGATTATACCTCGCTACGATAGGCATACGCCTGCCAAAGCCAAAGGCCTTGTGGCTGATACGCAGCGTAGGTGATGCCTGGAAACGCTTATACTCATTATGGTCTACCATACGCACTATTTTACGCACTATATCTTCGTTTAAACCCTCTTCTCTCATAGCTACTATCTCTTTCCATCCTTTTTTCTCTTCTATGTAGTGAAAGAGTATTTTATCCAAAATAGGATATGGAGGTAGAGAGTCACTGTCCTTTTGGTCTGGACGCAGCTCTGCACTTGGTTCTTTATTGATGATTTCGTAAGGTATCACCTCACCATAGCGATTTATAAATCTAGCGAGCTCGTACACCTGCTCTTTATACAAGTCTCCTATCACGGATAAGCCGCCACACATGTCACCATAGAGCGTGCTGTACCCTACGGCACTTTCACTCTTATTACTCGTGTTAAGCACCATATTGCCAAACTTGTTACTATAGGCCATGAGGATAATCCCACGGCTACGTGCTTGCAGGTTTTCTTCAGTCACATTAGGTTCTGTACCCGTAAATTCCTCTGCTAGTGTATCATTAAAGCTATCAAAGACGTTTTTAATAGGGATGTTGCTAAATGGTGAGCCTAGATTCTTAGCGAGCTTCTTTGCGTCATCTACAGATCCTGTGCTACTGTATTTACTCGGCATGGTGATAGCTTTTACATTTTCTGCTCCTAGAGCATCTGCTGCTATGGCATGCACCACTGCACTATCTATACCTCCACTACTTCCTAGCACTGCTTTTTTAAATCCTACTTTACTAAAGTAATCACGCACACCCATCACAAGGGCATCGTGTATTAGGCCTATATCGTAGTCATAATAGTCTTGGTGATTATCTTCATATATACTTTTACTATCCCACTTAATGACTTTAAAATCTTCTTTGTAGAACTCGCACTCCTCTGCTATTTCACCCATTCTATTGATAAACATGGAGCCACCGTCGAATAAGATATCTGTGTTACCTCCTACTTGATTTACATAAAACAGTGGAAGTCCGTATGTCTTGGCATTGAGCTGCATACGCTTTCTACGTTTCTCTACGTGATTATAACTGTAGGGCGATCCACTTAGATTGATCATCACACTCGGCTTCTGTTTATAGAGCTCGTCCATAGGAGTCACCTTATAGAGTTTCTCATCATCTAGATTCCATAGGTCTTCGCATATAGTCACTGCTATTCGCTCACCCTTATACTCTACGCATTCGAACACCTCATTGGGCTGAAAGTAGCGGTACTCATCAAAAATATCGTACGTAGGGAGTAGCGTTTTATCAATTCTACGAAGTAGTTTCTTATCTGCAAAAAAGAAGGCTGAATTATAGAGCTTCTTACCCTTTTGTAGTCCACTCCAAGCAGGACCACCTACCAGTACAGCTATTCCTTCAGTTGCTTCACGGATAATTGCTAGTCCAGTTTCGCAACGTTCAATAAAACTAGGGTAATCTAGTAAATCTTTCGGAGGATAGCCACATATAGCAAGTTCTGAAAAGACAACAATATCTGCACTTACTTCTTTTGCTTTGGCTATCTCAGCTAGTATTTTTGTAGTATTCCCTTCTATATCACCTATTATATAGTTGAGTTGTACCAGAGCAATATTCATATCTGTTTTCTTAAAAATTGTTATTAGAATAACACCCCAACGGAGAGAGCTACATAATTGTTCTTTGCTATAACAGATTTATCTTTCACAAACATGTCTGTTAATGTATTAGCTACACGCACGCCTCCTTGTAGTGAAGTACCTCCAGCCATTTTATACTCTACACCACCTCCTATTATCAATGGAAAACGGAATAAAAATACCTTATCATCAAAGTTATCTACTGTAAAAGCATCACCTTCTGAATCGTTTACTCTATAATCTGTAGGGTCCTGGTCTATTATAGATTTAGGAAGTGCCTTACTCACAATACTCGCTTTCACATTAAGGGCGAAGCCTGGAGAGAATCCGAAATTACCACAATATGTTAAATTCCCTATCTCCTTGGTTCTGAATATTATTGTGAGAGGTATATCTAGGTACTGAATATTATATTCATAACGAAGGCCAATTATCGTGTCATTAGGAGCACTATCAAAAACAAGTGGATCCGTGATGCTGAATTTACTTTTGATGTTTGACAGCATGAGCTCAGCACCAACACCATAGTTTGGTTTAAAGTAATAATCTCCCATGATGCCGTAGCCGAAAGCTAAAGTAGTACCCTCATTTACTATATTCTTGCTTGTGCTGCCTATCCAACCAAAATTAGAAGACCCTTTTAGTCCAAATCTAAACTCACCTTGTGCAAAAGATAGTTGAGTTATCAGCATACCGAAAACTAATATTGTAACGTTTTTCAAATTGATAATTATTTATTTCTACTAATTGCAAAGGTTATGCCTAAAAGATTAATACTTCTACACAATGTTCTAATATTCTGTTTTCTTGCTATGCATACTAGTTGCAAGGACAATCCTCACGTTAAAGATATATCGAAAATAGATATAGGCATGAACGTAACTCGATTTGAGCGAGCACTATTTGAATGCAAAGGGGTGAATGATGTAGCCCAACTAGCCAACAAATATCCTAAATTCTATGCTACCTACACCCAATCTATTGTGGCACCCAATGTGCAAACTCCCGATGGTACAGCAGAAGATGTGGCAGTAAACCTATACAAATACATAGCAGATAAAGACATGTATAGGCTCTACGAAAAAACTCAGGAGGTTTTTGGCGATTTTCAGGAACAGCAAAAAGAACTAAATATCCTAGCTAAATATATTCAAAGTTATTTCCCAGAGGAAAAAATAGAAAACACCACTACCTTCATATCTACCCTGCGTTATGGATCTGCTTATGATGCTATCGATAAGCAGTTTTTAGTAGGACTAGACTTATATTTAGGAAGCGATTTTGAGGTATATTCACTCATAGACCCGGAAAATTTCCCAGCATATAGAGTCAAAAAATTTGAGCCGTATAGGGTAGTGTCCAACTGTGCTCAGACTTTTGCCAACTATATAGTAACAGAGCACCCCTCTTCCAATTTTATGGAACAGGCCATCTATGAAGGCAAAAAACTATATCTAATGGACTTACTACTCCCAAAATCGCACGATTCGCTTAAGATAAACTACATAGCGGGGCAGCTAGAATGGGCACAGGAGAAAGAGAGTGATATGTGGACTTATCTGATAGAAAAGGAAATACTCTTTAGCACAGATAAAAACGAGTACCAAAAACACTATTTCAACGATGCTCCATTTACCACTCCCTTTCAGAATGGCAGTAGCCCGCGAGTAGGTGCTTGGTTTGGCTGGCAGATAGTACGAGAGTATATGGAGAAGAACCCAAATCTAACTATCCAAGATCTAATAGCTGATAAAAACCACCAATCCATATTTCAGAAAAGTGGGTATCGACCGTAGGGGTTAATTGTTAGTTCTTCGTGGCCCATTATTATACTGTAATTTTCGATTGGCAGTATAGGATGACGAAGAACTCATCCAACTCCAAATTGCCCTAGTTTCAGGTGATTAATTTTGAAATTAATCACCTGAAATAATACTCCCCACTAGTCGCTATTACTACTTCTGGAAGCTCTTTACTCTTTTCAAAAAGGTCATAGCCTCGCTTCAGCTGACCCCAGAATGTTTGAAGGGATTCGCCTTCGTATTGCTTTTGGAGTAAGGTATAGTTTTCGTCCGTTAGTCGTGTAGGAAAAATCTGAATAGGAATATCTCCTTGCCCCCCATTTCTTGCCTCCACACAGAAAACATAGAGTTCCTTGATCCATTCATCCGTAATAGGAATACAGCCTACTGTATTGCATCCTCCGTGGATATAAATCATACCCCCGGGACTGTATTTATCTGCAAATACAGAATCACTCGCATTGGGGTAATCTACCTTGAGAGATAAAAAGAAGGCACTCTCAGGATTGAAACTGCTTATGTTATAATAGCCCTCGGGAACCTGCTTATCGCCTTCTTTTCGTTTCGGACCAAGCAGGCCTATATTTTCGCAAAACTTATAGGTAGCAATCAACTCATAGGTAAAATCTTCCTTATTCTTAGCCCATACTTCCAGATCCTCTTCAAATTTAAAAGCTCTAATGAACATATCAAATCCAAAGTGACTTATCTCCTTGGCTTTCAATTTTGCAAACACATCTTCCCCTTTTTCTTGATAAGCTTGCAACACGCGATAGTGCTTAAGTTGTAGGTCTTTGAAACTAGGTTCTTCTTCTGATGAGAATGACATGAGTACAAGTAAAATTAAACTGAGTAGTGCAATTCGCATATTCCTAGACAAAGGTAAAATTATTCGGACTTGGCCCACCTAAAGTTGTAATTTTCTCCAGCTACAAAAAGTGCTATAAGATAGTTGCCAGCAGCAAGGTCTTCTTGGCTAATAAACAACTCCTTTTCGAACGGCATATTGTACATTTTTTTTCCCATTATAGAATAGATATGAAGTTCAGCAGTTGCTCTTTTATGCAACTTTATATGCAGCGTGTTGCTTGTTTGGTTCACTTTAAAACTGAAACTAGACAGATAATCTAAGCTAGCATTACTTTTGGCTAAATCTAGAAGATACAGCTTATTCCCAATAATAAATAATTCGTCTGAAATGAAAATTTTATCTGAAGAAGAACCAAATGCAATAGCTTCCTTCTGTGAAAAACCTACGTCATAAGTAGTCCAAGATAAGCTACCTAAAGGTACAGAGTTAAAAGCAGGAGCCAAATGTACTTTGCCACTAGTAAGTAGCACCAGCGAATCATTTCGTATGTCTGCTCCAGTTATCCATCCAGCTTCCTTACTCATAGCGGTAAACTGCAAGCTATCCCTAAGTTGAGCTACATATTCTCCTGGCTCATCGGGCAGTACGTACATATAGCACCATCCATCGTACGGGCTTGTTCTATTCTTGCTAAATAGATATATGCTATCCTTATACCACAGCATCGCTTCACAGTCAAAATTGAGTGCAGCAGCATCTGGAGGAAAAGCAGTTTGATTACTATACGAATATGAGATAGTATCTACAGTAATCTCATTGTTAGATATAGTCTCTGGATTCACCGTTTTGTAAATCTTTAGATTTTGGCGATTATTACTATTATTTCCTATATCGCCTATATACAAATTCCCTTCTGTATCTTGAGCTAGTTCTTCCCAGTCCGTATTAGATGCATTGAGCACAGTCATCGTACTATAGTCATTATTTACGGTATCGTATCTGTGTAGTAACGGAGCATTTCCCCCATCATTTACAAAATAGAGAATGCTATTGGGGTAAAAGGCTAAACCCGAATTTTCCTTCAAAGCATCTGGCAAAGTCCTAAGTGTAGAAACCCGCTGAGCAGTAGCTGCGAAGGAACCAACTAGCAAGAACACGATATATGCGATAAATCTACCCACTTTCGATTTCAATATTACCTATTTTTGCCCGAAAGTGAGCGGAACATTATATATAGTACCTACACCTATTGGAAATCTGGGAGACATAACCTACCGAGCAGTAGAAATATTGGGCACTGTGGATGCGGTGCTGGCAGAAGATACTAGGCAGACTAAAAAGCTGCTAGACCATTACAATATTGAGAAAAAGTTAATTCCTTTTCATCAGCACAATGAGCATAAAAACTTACAAATGGTTATCTCAAAATTGCAAGCTGGAGAAAACTTTGCAGTATGCTCCGATGCAGGAATGCCGGGCATATCAGACCCTGGATATCTGCTCATAAGAGAGGCAATAGCTAATGACGTACAGGTAATTACACTGCCAGGTGCCGTGGCTGCTATAGTGGCTTTGGTTAATTCTGGATTGCCTTGTGACACATTCGTGTACGAAGGATTTTTACCTCATAAAAAAGGAAAGCAAACCAAGATTCTGAATTTGCTAGAAGAGAAGCGAACTACCATTTTTTATGAAAGTCCACACCGCATCGTAAAAACTCTAGTTTTGATAAAAGAACTTTTAGGAGAAGAACGAAAAGTGTGCATCGGCAGAGAGCTAACAAAGAAATTTGAGGAACACATACGAGGGACTGTTACGGAGGTGCTAGCTCATTTCGAATTGAAAGATCCTAAAGGAGAATTTGTGCTACTAGTAGGCGGATATGATTCAAAATAGAAAACTTAAAATAACACTATACACCCTGCTGCCAGGGATACTCTTCTGGTTGGCTTGGCCTCCGAGAGATTTATTTTTCTTGAGTTTTATAGCCCTTGTCCCTTTGCTGCTTTTAGAAAAAGAAACCAATGGCAAACGAGGTGGAGGTTGGCTAATGTATGCCTCGCTCCTATTTTGGAACTTCACTATTTCATGGTGGGTATTCTATGCCGAATATGATGAAGGCGGGCTAATATCTGCCCTTATAATTACTGGATTTATGATGGTAGCCAATGCTTGGCTCATGTACATTCCATGGTGGGCGTATAGCAAAGCTCGTAAGATTTTTGATGATGGAAAGGCCCTACTCGTTTTAGCAACCCTTTGGTTATCCTACGAGTATCTACATCTCAATTGGCAAATTACTTGGCCTTGGTTTACACTAGGCAATATATTTGCAAAGCACAATTATGTAGTACAGTGGTACGAAATCACAGGAGCTTTGGGCGGCAGTGTATGGGTACTTATGGCCAACATATATTTCTTCACAGCCCTACAAAAAGAAAAATGGACCAAATGGATTAAGCCGGCACTCATCCTAGTAGTACCTATGCTGATTTCGATTCCATTTCTTGTTAGTCACACTCTAGATTATTCTTCAGATGCTGACAAACGATTTGACCAACCTGAAACACTTCTTGTACAGCCCAACATAAACCCACACAAAAAATTTGAAGAAGGTTTAGAAGTAGCCAATCTTAAGAAGATGCTTGCTATGGTAGAGTCTGAAGTGACCGCCAATACTCGCTATATCGTAATGCCAGAAACGGCTGTAGTCGAATATATAGACGAGGATAATCCTACAAGATTTGAGAGTATACGCTTACTACAGGCTTTCACAAAAAGCCACCCACAAGTACACATAATAACTGGAGCATCTACCTATAATTGGTATGACGCAGGTGAAGAAATGTCGCCTACTGCTAGAGAATCTAACGGCCAATATTACGAAAGTTACAATACCGCTATGGAGGTAAACCCCCAGGGGCACTTGGACTTATATCATAAAAACAAACTCGTGCCAGGGGCCGAAAAAATGCCGTATCCTAAAGTATCGAACTCCTTAAATTTCTTAGCACTAGACTTAGGAGGCATTTCTGGCAGTTTAGGTAGAGACTTAGAACCTAAGGTATTTGATGTAGGAGATAATCCAGATGTGGCTCCACTTATTTGCTACGAAAGTGTATTCCCAGAATACGTAGCTCAGTTTACTAGAAAAGGAGCAGAAATATTACTGGTAATAACCAATGATGGATGGTGGCGAGATACCGATGGATATAAGCAGCACATGTACTATGCGTGCTTGCGAGCTATAGAGAATAGACGCGAGGTATTGCGTAGTGCGAACACCGGCATCACTTGTAGAATAGATAAAGTAGGGAACATACAAGAACGAACAGAATGGTGGGAACCTACCGTGCTCAAAGTATGGCCAAATATTTATAAAGAGCTTACCTTCTATACTAAGTACGGAGACTACATTGGCAGATTGGGTAGTTTTATAGGCATCTTCTTTCTCATAGGAATGCTTGTGAAAAGCATTACCCTACCCAAAAAGAAATAGTAAGATACAACAAGCAGTCACTAAGTAAATGGAAGTAAAAAACATCGGACTTACAGCATATTCTGCAGCCTTGCAAGTGCAGCAACAAGTGCACGAGGAGGTTTTAGCTGAGGGAAATGACACCCTAATTTTATGCGAGCATCCACACGTATATACTTTTGGTAAAAGTGCCGACAGAAATAACCTAGTCGTAAGTCCTGAATTCCTAATAAAACTTGAAGCGGAAGTATACGAAGCAGACCGTGGCGGAGACATCACGTATCACGGGCCCGGTCAGTTGGTAGGTTACCCTATTATTAATCTCAGAAAATACAGAATTGGAGTAAAGAAATACGTCGCAACTCTAGAACAAAGTATTATAAATGCTCTTGCTACATTTGAGATAATAGCATATCAGATAGAAGGACTTACCGGAATATGGGTTGGAGAAAAAGGAAGCGAAAGAAAGATAGGTGCAATAGGAATTCGGGTACGAAATGGAGTGAGTATGCATGGATTTGCTCTTAATGTAACCACCGATTTATCCTACTTTCAAAACATCGTACCATGTGGTATTGCAGATAAGGATGTCACCTCTATACACCAAGAAATAGGCCGCGGAACTGTTAAAGAATTCGCCGATGTCTTCCAAAAGAGTTTTAAAACTGAATGGCAAAAATCTTTAGCTTTGTAATACTAAAAAGCATAGTGAATGAACATAATAAAGGAGATTGTTCTGTGGATTATTGGCCTTACTATAACAGGTACGGTTCTAGTTATACTTTTTGCATTATTTGGCAGCTATAGCTCAGAAGAGCGTATAGGTCAAGTCATCAAAATGAGTAAGAAAGGATATATTTTTAAGACCAATGAAGGACAACTAAATACAGGAGAAATACAGCAAGGAATATGGGATTTCTCCGTGAAAAAATCTGAAAAAGAGCTACTGCAGCAGTTACGCACTGCTATGAATAAGGGCAATCGAGTAACCCTTCATTATGACGAAAAGTATGTCCAAGTTCCTTTTTTTGGCGATACAAAGTATTTTGTGACTAAGATCGAAGTACTGAGTGAATAGCATTGCATTATAGAGCCTCACCTCAGAGCCAAGTTCCTAAAGTGACCAGTCCACTTCTTCGTCCAAAAATTCATTCGCCTTACTAAAAGGCTTACTCCCAAAGAAGCCCGCTTTTCCCCCGGCATATACTTCTGCTGCTGGATGTGGAGAGGCAAGTACCAGATGTTTTGATTCGTCTATTAAAGACTTTTTCTTTTGAGCGTATGCTCCCCAAAGTATAAAAACCACCTTATCTCGATGTTCTGAAATGTGCTGAATAACTGCATCTGAGAATGTTTCCCATCCTTTTCCTTTATGTGCCGCAGGAGTCTTTTGCTCTACAGTTAAGATAGCATTGAGTAAAAACACCCCATGCTGAGCCCAAGCAGTCAGCTCTCCATTATCGGGGATGTCATGCCTTAGGTCAGCATTCAATTCTTTAAAAATATTACGAAGTGATGGTGGTATTCTATTACCTTTTCGCACGGAGAAGCAAAGCCCGTGTGCCTGGCCTTCTCCGTGATATGGGTCTTGGCCTAATATGACTACTTTCACCTTTTCTAGCGGAGTAAGCTTAAAAGCATTGAAAATTTCGTTTTCAGGTGGGTAGATTGCAGCTCCTTCTTTTCTTCTTTGGTTTTGAAAGGCTTGTAGATCTTGGTAGTAGTATTTGGTAGTTTGAGATTGGAGGAAGGGTTGCCATGAAGGCAATAAACAGTCATCCTGAGCGGAGTCGAAGGGTGAGCTGTTTATGGATTCATTTGCCACCTCGTTTTTTGAGTCTAAGCGTGAAATGCGAACACCGTCATGTGTTGTATCCTCTTCATGGACCCTTCGACTCCGCTCAGGATGACCAAGAGGACTCCGCTCAGGATGACCAAGAGGACTCCGCTCAGGATGACCAAGAGGACTCCGCTCGGGATGACCAAGAGGGTTTCGCTCAGAGTTTAAATCAGATTCTAATTTATTTTTATAACTTGTTCGATTCTTGCAAGCTGCAAGAACTTTCAGCTCATCCCATTTACCCAAGATTAAGGCCTCCTTTTTCTTTCTACTCCAACCTTTTATCTGCTTTTCTAGTTCTTCTGCTTGTTGAAAATCTGTAAGTTGAAGATACCAAAGCAAATCTACAGGCTTTCTATTACTGGTATAGCTACCCACATTATCCTCCGCATTATGTTCTAATAATCTTCTATCCACGTCATTGGTCATCCCCGTATAGTAGGAATCATCAGAACATTTTACAATATAGACAAAGAAGAATTTCAAGGGTAATCAAACACAAGATAAGAAGTATCTATTTCCAGAATGGCAATATTTTTTAGTAACACAGATATCTGTCGAAAGAGTATACTTCCATCATTCTCACTCAGCAACAACAAAGTAGCAATCGATTCAGAATACCAAATTTCATCTAGACTAAAAAGCTTACCATTTCTTTCAGCTATGGCACTCTTAGTATTATTTAAACTAAGAGTTAGATGAACTTCACATCCTCTCAGAAATTGTTCCAAATATTCTATAGGCTCAGGAAAAGATTCAATTGCATCTAGAAATATTATTAATTGAGATTTGACTACAGCATCGGTGGATTCAAAATCACTTATCTGATCTATCTTTATCATATTATTTCAAAACATTACTTCGTCCACCCTTCGACTCCGCTCAGGATGACGAAGTTCCTCTCAACTTTAACTCTGTATTATACGGGCTATTAGGCACTACATATGTTTTGTACATCCATACAGCAGAGCCAATAAATGCTACAATAAAAAGAAGCATTATTAGAAATTTAGTGTGCTTATTTTTCATTTGCTAGTAATCGAAATACAAACTTATATAATAAAAGAATAATTGAAAGACTTAGAATCGTAATTCTCTGCCATTCAATTATGCTATCATTTAATTATGAAGTCTACTCCCCTACCTCTACAAAAGAATACTCTTTTGCAAAGCGAACCATCTGCTCTACATATCCTTCTTCTTCTACTTTTAAATCAACAAACTTACCTTGTTTATCAAAAGAAGGCACAAGCTTAGGCTGCACAAAACCACTATACGGTGCTAGCTCAAGACTCTCATATCTCTTAATCACTTCAGCATGCAATGCTTGATCTACTTTCACTCCATAACCTTCTACTAGAGCTTCAGCCGCTGCATAATCTCCTTCTGATTTTATACGTTGTATTTCCTTTAGCAACTCGCCAAATATCACTCGTAGCTTAGCATAATCATTTACAACAAAGTATGTTTTACCATCTACGACCTTCTTCTCGATCACATTGTTTTTTAGACCTTTTTCGTATGCCCAAGAAGCGTTCAACTGGCGATTTCGCATGTGATCTTCCTCTATATTTTCTCCTACGTCAAGTCTTCTTAGCTGTAGCATCATACCATTGGATATATAACTATCGTACTCAGCCTTTCCTACTTCTATGCTAGGCATTAGCTCAAGGTCTACCAATTTAGTATCGTAGATATAATATAATGCTACTAGATCAGCTCTAGCCTCTTCTAATGTATTACTATAGTTCTTTAGCGTCTCTTTTGGAGTACCTATTCCTGGATTTATCTTACCAGATGCGTGGCCTATTACTTCGTGCATAGCCGTATGCATTTTGCTAGATAGTTTACCGTGTTCCTTTATACGAGCTCTTACCTTCTCATCTAGGTAAAACTCATTTAAAGAGCTACTACCCCCTGCAGAATTATAGGCTTCTACGATATTCCCTAAACTTATAGACTTACTGCCGTTTGTGCTTCGTATCCAATTACTATTTGGCAAGTTGACTCCAATAGGCGTGGCTGGGGCAGCATCCCCCGCTTCCATAGCTGCATTTATCACTCTATAGCTTACTCCAACTACCTTTTCTTTTTTGTGCTCTTTTTGTATAGAGCTATTGTCTTCAAAGTATTGTGCATTTAGGCTCAATACTTCCATACGCTTAGATGCTTCTTTATCATTCACTTGAATAATAGCTTCGTATGCACCTTTATATCCTATAGCATCACCATATACTTCTATAAAACCTAAAATAAAATCAATGTCACCTTCCGTGCTACCTACCCATTTTATGTTCGTTTTATCCCATTGCTTTAGATCCCCAGTTTTAAAATATTCTATCAACATTCCGATGTGCTCTGCCTGAGCTTTATTCTCTGCTACTTTTTTGGCTTTTTCTAACCAGAAGATCATTTTATCCATAGCCCCACCATATAAACCACCGGACTTATATACTAGATCTACCAATTTACCATCTTGCTTTATCAATCTAGAATTTAGCCCATATTCTACAGGAGTTTCATCACCTGCGGTGACCATAGCAGCGTAATGAGCTATTGCTTCTTCTTCTCCTACTCCCTCTCCGTAATAGTTGTTAGCAGAAAGAGCTACCTTATCTACTCCTTTATCTTTCACTACTTTTTTGGCATCTAGGTTAGGATCAAAAATGAGCATACTAAATCGTTCAATAAACTGCTCTTTAGTTTCATCACCTTCTAAAGGTAAGTTAAGGTCTGGAGACTCTATTACCATTTGCATCAAAAATCCGGCATCAAATTGTGGCATAAATTTTTTCTCTGCATAGTGATGGTGAATACCGTTCGAAAACCAAAAGCGTTTTAAGTACTCTTCAAACATTAAAAACTCAGGAAAATTTCTATCACCTCGAGTATAGTTGGTATACAGCTCTTCTAGAGTCCTTTTTATGAGAATATTGTGCTTATAGTTTTGAGCGTATGTTATTTCTCTTCCACTTAATGCAGCTTGGCTTAAGTAATAAACCAATTCTTTCTGCTTCGTAGTAAGATCGTTGATGCTGGATGCATCGTATTTTAAGATTTCAAGATCTGAAAATCTATTGACTTCCTGATTCTCTTGCGTTTCTACTTCGAAACCCCTATGCTGTTTAATAGGAGACTTTACATCTACTACTTGCCCAAAACTTGGAATAAAATAAAGTAAACTAAGTCCTAATATGATTGCTGTTTTTTTCATTGTGTTTTATTGAGCCGCTAAGTTATTTAAATAATTGTCTCTGCTGTCTAGTTTAGCATGTATGAAAGTCATAATTAGATGAAATGTGCTAAATATCTCCTAAATAGAAAACTTCTTTTTCAAACCTTCTAAATCCTCTACCACCTTATCGTTAAGTGGAATACCGTATACTTCTCTCTCTTTTTCTACCAAGTATTCTTTTTCGCCAGGTACATATACTTCTTGGTCTGCATTTATTCTCTCTGCAGATTTAAAACTACGTATCCAATGGTCCATGCTTGTTTTGAACTCTGCTGCAGGTCTAAAACCCTCTATCTCCATAGCTCCTACCATATGGCCGAGTCCCTTGCCAGGCAAGTCTGGCAACATCGGAAGATAAGGTACAAATGGAGGCACCCATTTACCATAATTGGCACCAGAGAGCACTCCCGTAAGCACATCTACCAAGCTGCCGAGGGCATACCCCTTATGGCTACTAAGCTCTTCTAAACTACCTAAAGGCGTTAGCATTCCTCCGTCTGTCAATTCATCTATATTTTGACTAGGATTTCCATTCTTGTCTACCATCCATCCTTTAGGTATCTGCTTTCCTTCACGACTCGCTATTTCTATTTTACCACGAGCTACCGATGCCGTAGCTAAGTCTATAACCAGGGGTAATTCTTCATTGCTAGGAAAAGCATAGGCAATAGGATTAGTACCTAACATCGCCTGCTTACTGTGAGTAGGGGGAATAAAAGGTGTAGCATTGGTCATAGCCATCCCTATCATATCATGTGGCAAAGCCATCATGGCATGATATCCCGCTATACCAAAGTGATTACTATTCATAATAGCACCCCAACCACTGCCGTATTCAGCAGCTCTATCTATGGCTATTTGCATAGCTCTAGGAGCTACTACTAGTCCTAGTCCGCTATCTCCATCTATAGTAAAAGTAGATTTATGTTCTCGTACTATTTTAATAGTCGGTGTCATATTAATACGACCAGCCTCCCATAGCCCAACGTACCCCACAAGTCTAGACACTCCATGACTATCTATACCACGTACATCAGCACTTACTAGTACGTCAGCAGCTTGTAGAGCGTCGACATCAGAAGCACCCATCTTAATAAAAAGATCGACACTTAGTTTCAATAGTTCTTCTTTAGAAAACTTCTGCATTTGCAGGCAAAAATGAGGTTTTATATTGAGAGTGCACTTCGTGTTTATGCACAAATGCTGAATTTAAAAGCACATTTATCATACACTGTCATTTAACTTTTTAAGCTCATTTACAATCACTTAGCATAAAAATAAAAGAAATTGAAATTTTTTTTACCAATGAATGCAACATATTTGCAAGGCAACGAGTCTCTCTTTTGAACCAAAACAAAAACAGTACTAACGATAACCCATTGAATGAACACGATCTTATCAACGGATGTATTAAGAATGATGTGTACTGTCAGAAGCTTTTGTATGAAAAATATTCGCCAAAAATGATGGGTGTAAGTCTTAGATATTGCAACAGTAAAATGGAGGCAGAAGATGTGCTCCAAGATTCGTTTATTAAAATATTTGATAAAATAAAGACTTTTAAAGGGGAAGGTTCTTTTGAAGGATGGATACGAAAAGTAGTAGTATTTACAGCCCTTAAGAGTAATGATAAACGTGTAAAAAAATTTGAACCTGGCGACTTAGATAATGTACAAGAACCTTCATTAGACTCTAAGGCAGTAAGTAACATGGAGACGGCTTATCTGATGAATATATTACAAGAATTACCCGTTGGATACAAAACAGTATTCAACTTATATGCTATAGAAGGCTATAGTCATAAAGAAATAGGCAAAATGCTAGGAGTGACAGATGTTACATCTAGAACACAATACAGCAGAGCCAAACAATACTTATTAAAAACACTTGCCAAACACGGCATCAAGAGAATATGAACAACGAGATAGAAAATATCTTCAAACAGAAATTGGAAAATTTCGAATCTGCCCCTAGTGCAGGTTTATTTGATACAATACAAGCGGCAAGAGCTAAACATAAACGCAGAGCAATTTGGTTATGGAGCAGTGCTGCAATACTCCTATTTAGTCTGGGTTTAGGTTATACCTTATTATCTACTCCCTCAGAAAAGACGCTAGTAGAGCATGAAACCATAGGAAAAGAGCAAAAAACTGATCTTATTACTTTTGAAGAGCAAATATCCCCAGTAATAGAGAATGACAAATTTCAACCTTTAGACCAAAAGAATATAGATCCTAAAAAGGACGTTCAATTAATTAAAAATACTAAATCCAAATCCTTAAATATAGCGAATGCCTCTGTTTCTCCGGAAAAAACAAAAACCCAATCGTCTAGAGATGGTACTGTACTGCCTCATGCTGAAAACCTTACAGTAAATGAGGACTTAGCAAAACTGTACCAAAAAATACACGATGCTAACAAAAATGCAGACCCTAAAAAAGCCAAAGTATTTACACGAAATGGAGAATCTGAAGTAGAGCTATCTTCAGTACCAGTAACTGTCCTAAACTTAGAAACCCTTAGAAAAGGAGAAGTACTACAAGTTGAAAATTCTACTACAGCCATAGACTCCGCTCCCATAGCCCAAAACACTACGCCAAAGGACAATGAGAAAACAAACGAGAAACTACCTATCCATAAACTCGTAAAGTTATCTAGATGGGGCGTAGAAGCCAGTACAGGTGGCGGCTTAGGAAGCAGGATACTTAGTGGCCCTGCCGACTATGTAGCTATGCGAAATACTACCGAGTCTGTAAAATTCTCTACCGCTTATAACTTAAACGTACTGTATCGCATTAATACCAAGTGGAGTGCCCAAACAGGAGTATCTTTAGTAAATAGAAGAGAAAACCTAAGCTACATTACTGCAGACCAAATGACATACACGCAGCGTGAAGAAATAAGAACTGAGACCATCATTCACCCCGTATTAGGCGAGATAAAACGAGAATATACTGTCACCGTAACCGACAGTTTTATACAAAAAGGAACTCAAACAAAGCAAACTAACACCTATCTATATGCTTCTATACCGTTGGTGTTAGAAAGGGGTTTACAAGCAGGTAAAAAATGGTCTTTAATGACTAAAATAGGAGTGCTTGCAGGGATATACAGTACTGCAAATGGGCAAATAGTTACTGGAGAAGGACAGTCAGAAGACTTACAACCTATTCCTACCAAATCTGTTGGTTTCCACTCTTTTACTTACGGTATAGGTGCAGCATACAAATGTACAGATCGTATATCGCTCATCATGTATCCTCAAGCTTTTATTGGACTAAACTCTCTATTAAAAACTGATGTGGATGTGTCCCAAAAAGAACTAGGCTTTTATACTCATTTTGGACTTAGAATACAGCTTTAATTGAAAAAAACAGTAATCATCCTTCTATCTCTACTATGGGTTATGAATCTAAGTGCCCAAACTGCCTATAGCACACTAGGTGCTGAGCACGAGGTAAGAATTAATTCTAACGGATCCATAGGCATAAACCTTCAATCACTTACCCCTGCTTCTTTCTACAATAAAGATAGTTCTAAACCAATATTAGCTCAAGCAGGTCTTTGGCTAGTTGCCGAAGATGAAGATGGACAATATCATACAGCTGTACAGTACCTTTCTGCTAAAGATTCTTTTGATTTTTGGCCAGGACCTATAGATAAACTTACAGGCCAAACTGGCGATATGGAAGATTGGGATGCCACGTGGTATGTTTCTAATCAGATCATTACATCCCACAAAGAAAATTTCGAAAACCCAAGCTATAATATCCCCAAAGAGATAGCCAATTGGCCAGCACAAGGAAATGAAGGATTCGCTACTTATCTTGCTCCATTTGTAGACGCAAACTTTAATAGAATTTACGACCCACAAAATGGAGATTATCCCGCTATCAAAGGTGCAGAATCTGTCTATTGTATCTTCAATGATTTAGCAGATGAACACACCGCTTCTTTTGGCCAGGAGATTGGAGTAGAAATACAACTGATGGCCTACAAAACTTCAGGATCTTCTACCTTATTTCTAGAATATTTTATAATAAATAGAAGGCCTACTCAATACAAAAACATACAAGTGGGATTTTTTATATCTGGAGGGTGCGGGAATCCCGACGATAATTTTGCTGGCACTTTACAAACCTTTCCTCAGAGTATTTTTTTATTTAATGGTTTAGATACAGATCAAGGATACTTTGGGAATAATACGCCGTTCGTTGTTGCTACATTTTTAAACGAAAACCTAAAAAAATCAATTGCTTTTACAGATTCAGAATTAAAAAACGGTAAACCTAAAATAAACTCGGACTACATCAACTATGGACTAAATACTTGGAAAGACGGAACGGCCCTAACCTACGGGAAAGACGGCACAAATCTTGGCTCAATGTCTGACTTCATCTTTGCCCAAAGTGATCTTTCTGAAGCCATATTCTGGTCCGAAGATGGCGAAAAAAATGCACCTGGAAAACGAACCATAATAGGGAAAAGTATAGGAGAAAATTTCAATCAAAATGATTTTATAAAGCTTGATATTGCTTTAGATGTAGGATTACTAAATGATAGAAAAAAGTATCTAGACGCGATAACTACAACATCAGCGAGAAACTTATCCTCTTACAATTCTACATCTCACCTACCCAAAACTCAGTCCTATAATGACTTTAATCTATACCCTAACCCTACATCAGGATCTATTTATATGCAGGGCAAGCAAGTAATTGAAAAAATTATTATCTCTGATAGTCAAGGAGTTGAAGTTTATTATAGAGAGAATATTAAAGACACCAATTGGCAGTGCAACGTTTCTTTACTACCAGGTATCTATACCGTACAGCTAATCACTAAATCTAATACGCAGTCTAAAAAATTATGTATCACACTATAAAAGCCTTTAAAATGATTGGGAAAAATTTGAAATTTACCTATCTTGCCACGTCTTACAAGTACAACATGCTAAAAAATAATTACAATATGTTTAAAATATTAAAAAAGAGCGTTTTAACATTCGTTTTAATTTTACCCTTTTTGTTTTCTTTTCAAAAGGCAGAAGCGACCCACGTAATGGGTGCAGACATCACATACAAATGTATAGATTCCCTGAAATTTGAATTTACTATTAGTTTCTATAGATGGTGTGCAGGTGCTCAGTTTTCTTCTCCCGAGACATATATAGAATGTGCTACTGGCGGTAGCCCTAGGACTGTGAGCCCAACATTCGTAAGTATAAAAGAAATAACACCTGTATGTGCTACAGCAAGTGGAGAATGTGTTCCATCTAATACCACTATTTCTGGTGCAGAGGGAATCGAAGTACATACCTATAAAATAACCATTGATTTTAAAGTCGCACCTTATTCCAGTATGGTCAGTTGTGGGAAAGTAAGACTAAGAACGGGTAAGTGCTGTAGAAATAGCAATATTAATACGGGAGCAGCTAATGCACAGTTCCAAACTTATGCAGAGATAGATTTAGGTCAGTCACATTGCAACAGCTCTCCCGCTCTTACTTCTGAGCCAATAGCTATTTTATGTTGCAATCAACCGTTCTTCTTTAATAATGGTGCTCTAGATACCACAGACTTCGACTCTCTCTCTTATGCTTGGGCTCAACCAAAAGGATCAGGTAGTGGTAGCAATCTCGCTAACATTGGATATAGTGGCACTAACTATGCTTATAATCATCCATTCCAAGCTTTTTATCCTGGCAGCACAGGACCTCCTCTGACTATACCAAATGCTAATCCTCCAGTAGGTATTTACTTAGATCCAGTTACTGGTGATATCATTCTTACCCCTACCCGATGTGATGAAATCACTGTTGCTGTTATAGAGGTGCTTGAATGGCGTAAAGATACTCTAGGAATACCCCGAGTTGTGGGAACCACACGACGAGATTTACAGTTCATTACAAAAACTTGTCCAGATAATAATCCTCCCATTGTAAATGGCCCTTATGCCTACAACGTTTGTGAAGGAAGTCAGATTTGCTTTAACGTAACAACGTCTGACCCAGTCTTTACACCACCTCCACCTGCTTCTGCCCCTGCTGCAGACACCGTAAAGACTTCTTGGAATAGAGGCATCCCTGGTGCGTCTTTTAATATTATTAATCCAACAGGCATAAACCAAACAGGAAGATTTTGCTGGACGCCACCACTGGGTTCTGCCAGTGATTT
>Ga0209284_10001765_pt1 | contig 31968 bp, 33 predicted proteins | sample FRY03_FD_187211 | JGI IMG/M metagenome (GOLD analysis project Ga0209284, IMG submission 187211) | Freshwater microbial communities from Lake Fryxell liftoff mats and glacier meltwater in Antarctica - FRY-03 (SPAdes) (version 2) | ecosystem: Environmental > Aquatic > Freshwater > Ice > Glacier... | reverse complement strand
TGGGCGGTTCTGCAGTCGTTGTAGCAGGGGGAAGAGAAGAGAAGCCGCAGTCGACTCCTCGAAAGAAGACCAGCTAACACCTTTTTCCGACGGTCCTGCGGTGCCTGCTAGTATTGCCAGGCACCAGAAGGCGCACTCGCGCCCGTAGCTCAACGGATAGAGCATCTGACTACGGATCAGAAGGTTGGGGGTTCGAATCCCTCCGGGCGTGCAAAGTTTCGTGTCAACCGTTCCCTCTCCCCGAACGCTACAGGGGTCCTGGTTAACGGGCTCTCACATCGCATCCTGCGTCGCTCTGGGAGCATGCGCTTGCATGATCTCTGGAATGCTGGTCAAAAAAGAAGGAGCGGGTTCATGAGGTCAGAAGAGTTTGTTTTCCCAGGGCACAGCGGTGAATCATTATCTGCGCGCCTGACATTTCCTCCAGGAAAAGTTCGGGCGACAGCCCTTTTTGCTCACTGCTTCACCTGTTCTAAAGATATCCCTGCAGCGAAAAGAATCACTTCGGCGCTCGCTCACCGGGGCTTTGCGGTGTTGAGCTTTGACTTCACAGGCCTTGGGCATTCTGATGGCGAATTTGGGAACACAAACTTCACCTCCAACGTGGCCGATATCGTCTTTGCCGCGAAGGCCCTGGAGTTAAAGCTCCAGGCGCCTTCCCTTCTCGTGGGCCACTCACTGGGAGGTGCCGCAGTCTTGCGCGCTACCAGCGAGATGGCTTCGGTCACCGCGGTGGCCACCATCGGGGCACCCTCAGACCCTGGTCATTTGAAACATCTTTTTGCCAATCAGCTGGGCTCGATCGAAGCTCTGGGAGAGGCCGAGGTTGATTTGGGGGGACGCCCCTTCAGGATCACTTCTGATTTTTTGCGTGATATCGACCAGGTGTCCCTGAAGGCCAGCCTGGGTAGCCTCAACGCCGCCTTGTTGGTGATGCATTCGCCTGTTGATTCCGTCGTCGATGTTTCCCATGCGGGAGAGATTTTTCGCTTCGCTTCGCACCCAAAGTCCTATGTCTCGCTTGATGACGCCGACCATCTGATTCGCAAGGCGAAAGATGCGCGTTATGTTGCCGACGTGATCGCTACGTGGGCATCTCGCTACGTTCCCGAATCTCTTGATAAAGACGAGAGCGCCCCGGATGGCGCCGTTGTGGTGTCCGAAGTTGATCCGGGAGGATTCGCACAAGATGTTCTGGTCGGTGGGGAACATTCACTTGCTGCCGATGAACCCGCAGATATTGGTGGCACCAATACCGGTCCCACTCCCTATCATTTTGTGTCCATCGCGCTAGCGGCCTGCACCTCCATGACCATTCGCTTGTATGCGCGGCGGAAAAAAATCCCCCTAGATTCCATTTCTGTGCGTGTCACCCACAACAAACGTCACGCTGTGGAATGTGAGGGTTGTGAAACTGCGGGAGCAACGCAGGATCACTTTGTTCGAACTCTCTCACTGGGTGGAAACTTCACAGCAGAGCAGCAGGCCTCCTTGCTTGCTATTGCTGATAAGTGTCCTGTGCATCGCACTTTGGAAGCATCGGCACATATTTCCACCACCATGGCTTAGTGACTAAGTGACTAAAACGGAGCAATGCCGCGTGTTTCCGACGGAGTCGGTTGCACAGTGTCATGGCTGATGTCCGCTAGGTGGACAGCCAGCAGTCTGCGTCTACCTGATTGCCTTCTGAGCCGGAGGCCTTTCATCCCAAAACTTCCATAAGTAGAGAGATGCATATGACCGATAGGGCGCCCAGTCATTACTTGTTTCGGTGAGGTCAGCATCTTCGCCAAACAGGGCCCAGAGCGCTTTCCGAAGCCCTAAATCTCGGGGCGACCAAACGTCAGGGCGCCCCATCCCAAAAATCATGAACATTTCTGCCGTCCAGAGCCCAATGCCCTTGACCGCTGTGAGGCATTCCTTGATCTCGGGTTCCGGCAGCTTTTCCAGCGCGTGAGGGTCGATGGAGCCCGCGTGAAAGGCCTCCGCCAGGGCGTGAATGTAGGAAATTTTCGAATAGGAAAGGCCTTGCTCTCTCATGTCGGGTGGCTCAAGTTCCAGAATCCGCTGCGGGCTCATTTCTCCGGCCAAGAGGCGGAAGCGAGCCTCAATAGTGTCGGCTGCTTTGACGGAAAGTTGCTGGCCAATAATCGAAGCGACCAACACATCAAAGTAGAGATCGGGTGGCTTGGGGTGAATGGGTGGTGGCACAAAACGGGAAATAAGACCAGCCATCACCTCACTGGTGGCGTTGAGATGTTCTTGCGCCTGCGCTAAGTGTTGCCCCATCTCCCCAGGTTACGGGAGTGGGCAGGGCTCATCGCAAAGGAAGGACTATTCCGATCACCATGAAGACAACGCCCAATGTCCGGTTGACACGTTTACCAAATCTTGTGAGGAAGGGTTGCACCTTTGCGGCCCCCAGCGCGATTGCTGCCTCGATGATGATTTCGATTCCCACAAACGTCAGAGCCATCACGACAAACTGCACCAAGAGTGATCGGTCCTCGTCAAGAAACTGGGGCAAAAAGGCCACAAAGAACAGGATTCCCTTGGGGTTTGTGACGGCAGCTAACAGGCCTTGGCGAAAAAGCCGTGTGCGGGTAATTACCCGAACATCGGGGCCTTGGATAGCGCCCATCGCAGGGGAGCGCCACACCCCAATGCCCAACCACACCAGGTAAGCGCCGCCGATCCATTTCAGCGTGGTCAGTAGCTCGGGAGAGCCGGCCAGAAGGGCTCCAATCCCAAAAAGTGACAGGGCGATGATGGCGGTGAACCCGAGGGCCCCACCAGCGATCGTGGCAAATGTTTTTCGAACACCGTGCAGGGAACCGTGGGTGAGGGCCAACAATCCATTAGGTCCTGGGACCAGGGCGAGCCCGGCCGCAGCGGCGCTGTAAATCAGCCACGTCGTAAGTTCCACCAGGTAAGTATGAGGCACTTTTCACAGCGGGTTTACGGGACAACGAAGTGGCTTTTCTTCCGGTTTCTCAGCCTTGTTTCGTATGCTCCCAGAGTGCTGTGTAGTCGTGACCCAGTTTCCTGATGAGAGACCGAAGGCTGGTGGCAGACATCCCCACAACCGCCCACGGATCCCCTTCGACTCGCTCGATGAAGGCAGCACCTTTGGCATCCAACGTAAAGGCACCGGCGACTTTCAGGGGCTCCCCGGTAGCCACGTAATCATCAATTTCCGCATCGGTGATATCACCTCGGAAATGAACCGTGGCGTTCGTTACCTCTCCAATTCCCGCACGAAACGTGCCACCGGTGTGGTCGATGACCCACAAGCCTGAATGCAGGATGCCGCGGTGTCCGCGCATCGCCTTCCATCGAGCAGCAGCAATGTCCGGGTCGTGGGGCTTGCCCAGCAACTCACCGTCGAACTCAAATACGGAGTCTCCGCCGAGGACCAAACCGTCTATTTCCACGGTGAGGACACTTTCGGCTTTGAGTTGAGCGAGATGGAGAGCAACGGTTGCCGCATCGTGGGGCCGAGATGAGGCGTCGACGGCCGCTTCTTCATCAACACCCGGCTGAATAATGGTGGCGGTCAGCCCAATGTCGCGAAGTATTTGAGCTCGGGCGGGAGAGGTCGATGCTAAATAGAGCGCCTGTGCCATCATTTGTCTTTCACGAATGTGGCGATCGTTTCCATGTGGTGGGTGTGGGGAAAGAGGTCCCAACTTTCGAGAAAAACCATCGTGTATCCCGATTTCATCAGTGCTGAAGCGTCTCGGGCAAGAGCGACCGGGTCACACGCGACATACACAATCTGTCCGGCACCGAGCGAGGCCAGGGCCGTGGTGACCTCCGCTTTGGCTCCACTGCGCGGTGGGTCAAGAATGATGGTCGCCCGAGACCACGGGGCTTTTTCGCCGGCCAAGTCGCGTGCTTTCCCGGAAATCCAACGATCCACTCGTGCTGCGATGGGATCCACTTCTGCGACACCGGCGAGGTTTCTGCTGACGTAGCTCAGAGCCCGCTCGTCTGATTCCACTGCGGTGAGAGATATTTCTTTGCCAGCAACTTGTGCCATGGCGTGGCCCAGCAAACCCACGCCGGAATAGAGGTCAGCGTTGTCGGCATCGGCGTGCAGCCTGGCTGGGTCAATGGCTCGCATGACGGTGTCGCTGAGAAGGGCAGGTGCCGACTGGTGGACTTGCCAGAAGGATTGGTCGCTCAGGTGAAACTCAACCTGCCCTACTCGCTCAACAATGTCTCCTGGTGCTTGTTCGTCGATGACTAGCCGCACACCAGAGCCTGTGGTGTCGAGTGCTCGGACGGTGTGGGCACCCTCGAAGGGGGTACTCACGATGCCAGAGGATCTGATTGCATCCGAGGCGAGTGGCAGGTCCTTTACCGGGATTACGGTGTGACTCTTCTCAGCGTAGGGACCCAGGCGACCCGACTCATCTGCGTGGAGGGTTACGCGGGTGCGCCACCCCAGACCGTTTTTCTCATCATCGCCTGGGACACCCTTCACGGTGACGCCGAGAAGAGCATCTTCCGAGATCCCCCCAAAACGCATCAGGGAATCCTTCAGGATGTGTGTTTTTAGCTCGCGCTGATGGGGCAAGGCGATGTGGCCATAATCCGCGCCACCGGCGCGCTCTTCGACAGGCCTTGAAATATCGGCTTCTGGCCAAATGTGGGGGACGCGATGGGGGCTTGGGGTGACGATCGAGAGCGCTTGGGCCCGCCACAGCGACTTCTTGGAGTCATCCGTGATCTCTGCACGAACGACGTCGCCGGGGATAACGCCGGGGCAAAAAATTACCCGTCCATCGAGGCGTCCGATTCCGGATCCGCCGTGGGCCATGGCTGTTATCTCAAGTTCTACTATCACCGCCCAAGCCTAGGAGCTTTCCGGCAGAATAGGTCCAGACCCAAATTCAAGGAGAACCTCATGGATGTACGCGGTTACGCCGTCATGTCAGAACAAGCACCCCTCACCCCCTGGGCTTTCACCAGGCGTGATTTGCGGGAAGACGATGTCGCTATCGACATTGAGTTTTCTGGCGTCTGCCACTCTGACATTCACACGGCCCGCAGCGAATGGGGCCCCATCAGTTTTCCCTGCGTCCCCGGCCACGAAATCGTCGGCCGCGTATCCGCTGTGGGTAGCGCTGTTTCAGGATTTAGTGTGGGCCAACGAGTAGGCGTCGGCGTCTATGTCGATTCCTGCCGCACTTGCAAGAACTGCCTCTCGGGGATGTCTAACTACTGTGAGGAGGGCTTCACCGGAACGTACAACACTCCCGAGCGCTCGGGTGAAGGAATCACCCAGGGTGGCTATTCCACCGGCATCGTGGTGAACGAGGGTTATGTTGTCACCGTTCCGGAGTCTTTAGACCCCGCCGGTGCTGCACCGCTGTTGTGTGCCGGAATTACCCTCTACTCCCCGCTCAAAGAATTTGGTGCTGGACCAGGAGTGAAGGTGGGCATCGTGGGCTTGGGTGGCTTAGGCCACATGGGTGTCAAGTATGCGGTGGCCATGGGTGCAGAAGTCACGGTCTTTTCTCACTCGGAAAGCAAGAGGGATGATGCGCTGGCAATGGGTGCACACCACTTCGTGGTGACGAATGACGAAACCGTCTTCCAAACCCACGCGAAGCAGTTCGCACTGATTATCAACACCGTGTCAGCATCAATTGACTTGAACCTGTATCTCGAGTTGCTGGGGCTGGATGGAACTTTGGTGATGGTGGGCCTCGCCGCAGAGCCCTACCCAATCAAACCTTTCTCCATGGCGCCACAGCGCAGAAGAATTGCCGGAAGCACGATTGGTCCGGTTTCTGAACTGCAAGAGATGCTGGACTTCTCAGCCGAGCACAACATCGTCTCTGACGTGGAAGTGATTGATGCTGATTACCTGAATACGTCGTGGGATCGCGTGGTGGAAAGCGATGTGCGCTACCGCTTCGTGATTGACGTCTCCACGATCTAGTTACGAGAGGGAGGCGGCCTCGATGAGGCCGCTAAACACTCGAATGTCCGAAAGATTTTCTTCGGGGTGCCATTGAACAGCGACGCAAAAGCCTGTGCCGGGGAGTTCAACACCTTGAATTGTTCCGTCGAAGCCGTGTGCGCTTACCCGAAGTGATGGGGCCACCGTGTCGATAGCTTGATGGTGATACACGTGGCCGCGGACGGTGGCATCGCCCCCGAAGAGCTCGTGTAAACGGGTGCCTGTGGTGAGGGTCATCTCTTCTGGGTGAAACACGCCATCTCCCACGCGATAGCGGTCATGGCCGACCACCTCGGGCAGGTGCTGGTGGAGGGTGCCGCCCAAATGGACATTCAGCATTTGTGCGCCACGACAGATCCCGAGGACAGGAAGCCCGGCCTTCAGGGCCTGGGTGAGAAGTGCATCCTCAAAGCCATCTCGGAGATCCTCGGAATCTTGGGTGTGGGGGTTTTTGTCCTGCCCATACCGCGCTGGATTGATATCGGCACCGCCTGTGACCAGTAAACCGTCGAGGCGGCCGATGATGCTGGCTGCTGCTGAGTCAGTGACACGCTGCGGGGGCAACAGCAGCGCAATCCCACCGGCCCGAGTGATTGCTTCCACATATTGGGCAGGAAGCACCGCGAGTTCGCCGTCGTAGATGGTCATCTGACCAGGTGTCAGATAGGTGGTGAGACCGATGAGGGGGGTGGACATAGTTCCTATTGTGGGGGATTGATTCAGCGCTTGCTGACACCTTCCCGCCAGCCGTGGTGGGCTAGCGTTAAGCGAGATTTGGCCAGAAAAGGACATCGCGTGACCGCAGCATTTATTGAGGCCCAAAACCTCGTCAAGACATATCAAGCCGGAAAAAAGACCGTCACCGCTCTGGATGGGCTCTCCCTCAGTGTTCCCAAGGGCAGTGTTCAAGCACTCCTGGGTCCCAACGGCGCCGGAAAGACCACCACGGTGAAGGTGTTGACGACCCTCACCTCCCCGGATTCAGGCCTCGCACGAATTGACGGGATCGATGTTTTAGAACACCCCGAACAGATTCGGCGCATGATCGGCGTGAGTGGGCAATATGCGGCGGTGGATGAAAACCTGACGGGCTTTGAAAACCTCGACATGGTGGGCAGGCTCTATCACCTGAGTCCTGCAGCATCGAAGGCCAGAGCACGAGAGCTCATTGACATGTTTGACCTGGTGGAAGCCGGGGACAGAGTGGTGAAGGGTTTTTCTGGGGGAATGCGACGTCGCATTGACTTAGCGGGTGCTCTGGTGGTGAATCCACCGGTGCTGTTTCTTGATGAACCAACGACGGGTCTTGACCCCAGAAGCCGCCTGGCGCTGTGGGACGTCATTAAGAAGCTGGTGGGGGAAGGAACGACCGTCCTTCTCACTACCCAGTACCTGGAAGAAGCCGACCAATTGGCGGACAACATCGCTGTGATTGATGAAGGCAAGGTGATTGCCCAAGGGACCAGCGACGAATTGAAGCTGTTGGTCGGAGGTCAGCGCGTGGAAATTACGATTAGCAACCTTAACGATCGAGGTGCCGCAATCTCTGTCCTCGAGCGCCATGTGAATGGTGACATTACTTTCGCAGCGGATGAGCGCACGTTGGTTGGGCCCGTCGACAATGCTGCAAAGACTCTTCAAGCACTCTTGAAAGACCTGGCGGATGCGGGTGTCGAACTCAACGACGCGGGAATGCGCCGGCCCACGCTGGATGATGTTTTCCTCCAACTCACCGGTCACGCAGTGGAAGAGGTCACAGCATGAGTCAGGTTACGATTCCTCCGGGAACCCCACTGTCTCGGTTCCTTTCTGACGGCTGGGTGACCACCAAGCGAAACCTGCTTAAAATCAAGCGGGTTCCCGACATTTTGGTCTTCACCCTGATTCAACCCATCATGTTTGTGTTGCTGTTTACCTATGTTTATGGCGGCGTGATTGATATCCCCGGCAGCTCGTATGTGGAGTTCCTGATGGCGGGAATTTTTGCTCAAACCGTGGTGTTTGGCTCGACCTACTCGGGCTCTGCGATGGCGCAGGATCTGAAAGACGGGATTATCGACAGGTTCCGCACCCTCCCGATGAGTCCTGCTGCCGTCTTGGTAGGGCGCACCAACGGAGACATGCTGATCAATGCCAGTTCGATGGCCGTCATGATGTTGACCGGTTTCATTGTGGGCTGGCGCATCCGATCCAGTCCCGCCGAAGCCGTCTTTGCTGTGGTGCTTCTGCTCCTTTTTGCCTATTCCTTTTCCTGGGTGATGGCGTTCATCGGGATGAGTGTTCGAAGCCCCGAAGTGATCAACAACGTGTCGTTCTTGATTTTGTTTCCCCTCACCTTTATTTCAAATGCTTTTGTTCCCTCCGATACTCTTCCCACACCTTTGCGGGTCTTTGCCGAATGGAATCCGGTGTCTGCTCTCGTTCAAGCGGCCCGGGAGCTTTTTGGAAATATCCCCCCAGGGGTGCCTGTGGGCGATACCTGGACAGCACAAAACCCAGTGGCCACCGTCTTGATTGGCATGGCGGTCATGCTCAGTATTTTTGTGCCCCTCTCGATTAGAAAGTTCCAATCCATTAGCTCGCGCTAGCGGGAGGACATTTCACCATGACACGGGTTGCGCAGATTAAAAATGGTCATGCGCCGAAGACCTGCGCATCGTGCGGGCGAGAGTTTGAATGGCGCAAGAAGTGGGAACGCGACTGGGAGAACGTTCTTTACTGCTCGAACAAGTGTCGAAGTGAAGGGAAATAGGCCCGGTGGCAACCCTCACCCTGGTCACCTCTGTCTACCTCTCCAAAGCCGAAGCGCTGGATGTGCTCTCCACCGCGCTTGCAGCACCGTGGTTTATCGATGACCCCTCCGAGGTGACGCTGTCTCTTCCCGAAGGGGTTGTTCTCTCCATTGAGGTGCCAAAGTTTGGCGAAGATCTGCCGCTCACCCTCGATTGCCACCATGAGGACGCCGCGATTCTGGCCCGGGTCGTGGACGATGTTGCCACGACCATCAGCTCCACCCTGGGGTGGAGGGTGGAGCGTATTCCCTAAGGGGTGAGGCGGTTTGGCCCTCTGAAGAGGAAGGTGGTTTCGCGGATACTGGACTGGTTCAGCATCAGCATCATCACCCGGGCCAAACCCATTCCAAAACCGCCATGGGGCGGGACCCCGTGGCGGAAGAAGTCGAGGTAGGTGCCAAGTTCTTCAAGGTCCATTCCGCGCTCACTCGCCTGAGCCACAAGCACATCAATGCGGTGTTCGCGCTGCGCTCCGGTGGAGATTTCTGTTCCGCGATACAGCAGGTCATAGGACTTGGTCAGCGCGGGGTTATCATCGTGACGCATGTGATAGAACGGCCGAATCGAGCTGTCGTAGTCGGTAACAAACACAAAGGGATGACCGGTGGTTTCTTCGATGTGGGCGCAAAGGCGACGCTCTGCTTCAGGATCGAGATCCCCATCGGCGCGAGGAATCTCGTACCCGGTTCCAGAAACGATGTCCCGGGCCTCGGCAAGAGTGACCTTGGGGAACTCGGCCTCAGGAATCGTGATGTCCACCTCGAGTTGGCGAGTAATGGCCTCGCCATAGCGGGCTGATACCTCAGCCAATCCTGCTCGCAACACACTTTCGTGCATGGCCATCACGTCGTGGTGGGATTCCACCCAACTCATTTCCGCATCCACGCTGGTGAATTCGGTGGCGTGGCGGGCGGTGAAAGATGGATCTGCCCGGAAGGCGGGGGCAATCTCAAATACGGCGCCAAAGCCCGCGGGCTGGGCCATCTGCTTGAAAAGCTGGGGGCTCTGGGCAAGATAGGCGGTGGAGTCAAAATACTCCACCTCGAACAACTCTGCACGGGATTCACTAGCACTGGCCATCAGTTTGGGGGTGTGGATTTCGATCCAGTCGTTACCTACCCACCAGCCACGCATTCCGTGCTCGAAAGCCGTCTGAGCCCGGAAAATCAGGTTCGCGTCAGGCCTGCGCAGATCGAGGAAGCGCCAGTCCATCCGCTTGTCGACAGAAGAGTCTTCGGCGATGGGAGGCTCTTGTTCGGCCACCCCTGCGACCTGGAGGGAGGAAATTTTCACTTCGAGCCCGCCCAGCTTTACTCGTTCGTCAAGCTTCAGATTCCCTTCAACGAGGACGAAGGTGCCACCGGTGAGTGCAGAAATCGAGTCGGTCAGTGCGCGACGCTCAGGCTCCGCAGCAGCGTCCTCGTCCTCGGCGCGAAGAGCTGGGTTGACTAATTGAACCGAGCCTGATTCATCTCGAAGGATGACGAATTGGACCTTCTTTTGATCCCGCACCGTCTCCACGAACCCTCCGACTACGACGGTGGATCCATCGGTTGTTGCAGGCAGGTTGCTGATTCGGGTTCGAGGGGTCATGAAAATCGAGTCTATCGCCAGCCCCAGCTTCTGCCCGGGCGAGCCTCGTAGAATGAAGGGGTGCCAGCAGATCTTCTTCACTTCGTCCGCCACGGGGAAGTTCATAACCCCGACCGCATTCTTTATGGCCGGCTTGAGGGGTTTGGGCTGTCTGCTCGGGGGCAAGAAATGGCTGGACGGGCCTCCACTGTCTTGGCGACCAGACCCGTGCAGCGCATCCTCTCCAGCCCGCTGCAGCGGGCTGTGGAATCAGCGACTCCGTTGTCTATCGCAACGGGGGTGTCCATCGACATTGATGAGCGCCTCACGGAGGGCCTGAATGATTTCCAGGGAACCAGGCTCAATCTCAAACGAATGGTTTCTGACCCGGCGGTATGGAAAATGCTTTCCAACCCATGGCGGCCGAGCTGGGGAGAGCCGTACCGAGAAATTGCTCGTCGGATGCTTGAGGTGGCGGAGGATGCAAGAAACTCGGTCGACGAGGGCGAAGTGGTCTTGGTCACCCACCAAGTCGCTATTTGGATCCTCCATCGCGCTGTTGCCGGTATTCCCTTGCCACACCTTCCCCATCACCGACGATGCTCCCTCTCCAGCATCACCACTATCAGGAAGGTCGGCGAAAAATGGAGGGAAGAGAGCTACCGTGAGCCGGCAGCAGATCTTCTCGAAGACGCCATTGATTTAGGAGCCGTGTAGGTGAGGGCGCCCGTCGCAGCCGGAACCCTCGCCCTTGCCCTGATCCTCACCGCGTGCACCTCCGGGGCAGACGCACTTGCAGAGCAGTACCGTTCGGGTAGTGGCCAAAACTACATTTCTGGCGATGGTGCCATCACCGTCATTGCGCCGGAATCGAGAAGCGAACCCGTCATCTTTGGGGGGGAGCTCGATAGCGGTGGCACCTTTGCCTCAGCTGACTATGCGGGTTCGGTGTTGGTCGTCAATTTTTGGTATGCGGGGTGTCCACCGTGTCGACTCGAGGCGCCGGATTTGGAAGAAATTTCTCAGGAATACCGGGACCAAGATGTCGTTTTTGTGGGGGTCAACATTCTTGACCAAGCCCCCACAGCCTTGGCCTTTGCGGAAGAATTTGGGGTCACCTACCCCTCCATCATGGATGTCAACCTCGGGGCTGTTCGACTTGCCTTCTCGGGAGAGGTGTCACCCAACGCCGTTCCCACCACCCTTGTCCTCGATGGCCAAGGGCGCGTTGCGATGCGAATTTCTGGTCTGTTGAGCGAGCCGGGAGTCTTGCGGGGGATGCTTGAGGATGTCCTCGATGAAGGATCCCAGCGATGAGTAGCGTCGGCGAGATTATCTTTTCCGGCCCACTCCTGGCAGCGCTCCCGCTTGCGCTCGCCGCTGGGTTTCTCGCCTTTGCTTCCCCGTGTGTATTGCCCCTGGTCCCTGGCTATCTCGGTTATGTCAGTGGTTTTCGAGGGGGGGTGGAAACCACACGACCCACGAGACGGCTCGTGATCGGTGTGCTGCTGTTTATTGCGGGTTTTTCCACCGTGTTCATTAGTTTCTCTATCGCTTTCGCCTCTCTCGGTGCATTGCTGATCGGGTGGATCGATGTCATTATTCGGGTGGCGGGGCTGCTGGTCATTCTGATGGGTTTTGTATTCATTGGCCAGGTTTCTTTTTTGCAACGAGCGGTGACGTTGCCGCTGGCGGGAACAAGTGGGTTTGTCGGGGCACCGCTGCTGGGAATGGTTTTTGGTTTGGGGTGGGCTCCCTGCATTGGACCCACACTGGTTGCCATCAATACTTTGGCCCTGAGTGTGGGGGACATTCCCCGAGCGGTGATTTTGGCCACCGGATATTGCATCGGCCTGGGTGTCCCTTTTTTACTGATTGCCCTGGGCTTTAGTTGGGTTACCGGCGCGGTCGCGTGGCTAAAACGACACATCCGGGCCATCAACATCACCGGCGGAGTAATGCTGATGGCCATTGGGGCCGCCATGGTCTCGGGTGTGTGGCAAATGTGGATGTCGAGCCTGCAGGCGGTGATCGGTGGAACCACTACGCCCCTCTGATTTTCACGACAGTGAACCCGAGCGCCAGATAGAACAGCCGCGTTTGGGCCTTTCTGGCTGGGGAAGGTTCTTCTGGCGCCAACTCACTAACATGCGAACGGCTCTGGTGTTGCTGTTGTTACTCGCTTTGGCGGCAATCCCCGGTTCGTTAGTGCCTCAGCGCTCGAGCAACCCCAATGGGGTTATCCAGTTCAAACGCGAAGATCCCGACCTTTTCGCAGTCCTTGATTCCTTTCAGCTTTTTGACACTTTTTCTTCGGTGTGGTTTTCCTCGATCTATCTGCTGCTCTTTATTTCGCTGATCGGGTGTATTTTGCCGCGGACTAACCATCACCTGAAAGCACTGCGTCAACCACCCCCAGCGACACCGCGAAATTTGCAACGACTGGAGAATTTTCACTCAGAAACTCTCTCCGGTGACCCAGCAGTGTTGCGCGAGCGCGCAGCACGGGTGTTGAAATCTTCTGGATATCGCACTCTCGAGCAACCCGATGGGGCCGCGGGCGAGCGCGGATATCTTCGAGAGACCGCGAACCTGGTATTCCACTTTGCCCTGGTCGGAATTTTGCTGGCGCTGGGGCTGGGAACAGGTTTCAAATATCAGGGGCAGCGAGTGATTGTGGAGGGTCAAAGCTTCACCAATCAACTCACGAGTTACGACAGTTTCAACCCGGGTCGATTCTTTAGCGAGACAGGTTTGGCGCCCTACTCCCTGACTCTGAACCGTTTCACCCCGACCTATCAGTTTGATCTCGCCAGCGGACGGGCAAACCCCCTAGATTTTGCCGCCGATGTGACCGTCACAGAAGCTGCGGGGTCCGTCACGGAGTCCATTCGCGTGAACTCGCCGCTGTCGGTGGGTGGCACATCGGTGTATTTGCTGGGGAATGGTTTTGCTCCCTGGGTGACAGTAACCTCCCCGTCAGGCGATGTGGTGTTTAGCCAACCCGTGGCATTTCTGCCTCAAGATTCTAATTTGACAAGCCTTGGCATCGTGAAAATTCCCGATGGCCTGGCCCAACAAATTGGCCTTGTCGGCTTCTTTTATCCCTCCGCCGTGGTGTTGGAATCGGGTGCTTTCACCTCGGTGTATCCCGAGCCTGAACAGCCACTGTTGACGTTCAACGTGTTCTCCGGGGACTTGGGGCTGAACGAGGGGGTTCCTCGCAACGCGTATTCCCTCGACACGGAGGAACTCACTCAGCGAACCGGTGCCACAACAGGTGTGGATTCATTGGTGATGAACCTGGGCGAAACTGCTGAATTGCCTGGCGGACTGGGGAGCGTCGAATTCACCGCTCTGCCACGTTTTGTCAGCGTTGACATTCACCGCGACCCGACCCAGTTGCCGGTGGGGATATCCTCGGTGCTGATCATGGCTGGGCTTGTTGTTTCGCTTTTTGTGACCCGGCGACGGGCGTGGATTCGCATTGTGCCGGGCAAGGCGAAGGAATCGGTGGTGGAGTTTGCGGTCTTGGCCAGGGGGGATGATCCTGGCCTAGAGCAGGCCTTGAAGAAGTTGGTAGCCGATTTCTCACAGGGAGCAGAATCTAAACTGAAATCATCATGACCGACTTTGCAGCGTTATCTCTCGTTGGCGTCTACTCCGCGATGCTCGTCTACACGGCCTCGTTTCTTTTCTTTACCTTCGATTTGGCTAAACGGTCTGCCGCGGCCCCCGTCCCATCCCTCGTGTCCGTTGGTAGTGGAGCGAGTGCCCCCGAAGACGAGCGGCCCGTTCCCCGTGCCGGTGGCACGGGATATCAGCGCATCGCTGTCACCTTGTTGGTGTTGGGTTTCGTATTTCACCTCTTGGCGACACTGGGGCGCGGAATTGCTGCCGGCCGGGTCCCCTGGGCCAACATGTTCGAATTTGGTCTCACCGCGAGCGCGCTGATTGTCGCAGTATTTTTGGGGTCGCTGTTCTGGCGTGACCTGGGCTATTTGGGGGCCTTCGTGTCGGGGTTTGTTTTGTTGGCACTGGGAGTCGTGACCGTCAACTTCTATGTTGACGTCGTTCCTTTGCCCCCGGCACTGCAGTCAGGGTGGCTCGTCATTCACGTGTTTGTAGCGAGCCTTGCCACGGCGTTCTTCGCTCTTGGTGCCGGGTTATCGATTTTCCAGCTGGTTCGAGCACGCTTTGAGGCGCGCGGTATGGCCAAAGCCAAGTTGATGAAGACTTTGCCTGACTCAGGAGCGCTCGAATCTTTGGCTTACCGTCTCAACGTCATTGGTTTTGCGCTTTGGAGCTTCACGTTGATCGCCGGAGCCATCTGGGCGGAGCGAGCTTGGGGTCGCTACTGGGGTTGGGACACCAAAGAAGTGTGGACTTTTATTATTTGGGTGCTCTTTGCCGGCTATATTCACGCCCGGGCGACCAGAGGATGGCGCGGTTCGCGCTCCGCCATTCTGGCCATCGTGGGATTTGGCGCCGTCTTGTTCAACTACACCGTGGTGAATATCGCTTTCACCGGGTTGCACTCTTACTCAGGACTCTAAGAGAGCAAAGCAGCGCCGAAGGCGCTCGTGCCACCAGTGCGTTCGCTCTGGTGATGCGTGGTGTTCATCCAGCGAAGCGTCATCGAGCTCGGGTCGCGAAAGAGCGAGCACACCACCGTGGGCCAACAGCGGGGCGCGAACAACGTCGTGGGTGAGAAAACCTATGGTGCCCAAGCCCGCGTCATTCCAGTCTTCTGTGGTGGCCTCCAGGTGGGCTTGAAGGAGCCCTGCTTGATAAAGTCCGACGCTGGTATCCAGTGCGCTAGATATGACCACTCCGAGCCCTGCTTGGCGGGCGGTATTCATCAGGGAAAGGGTTCTGGCAAGCCCACCCAAGGGTTGCACTTTCAGCACAACGAGATCGCAGGCGTGGGACTCGATGACCTGGTCGAGATCGGCAAAGCGGCGGATACTTTCATCCGCAGCCACCTGGATGCCAAGCCGGGAGAGCCGTCTTCGAATTTCAGCCATCTCGGCTAGGGACTCCACGGGTTGCTCGATGTATTCAAGATCCACATGTTCCATCTCCCTGATGGCGTGTTCTGCCTCATCAAGGGTCCAGGCCCCATTTGCATCCAACCGGATGCGACCGGCGGGTCCCAGGGCTTCTCTGACCGCTTCAACCCGCTCGATATCCGCTGTAAGGGTCGTTCCTGGCCCCGCCACTTTCACTTTGATGGTCCGCGGAGACCCCGCCTTTTCGATGAGGGGTGCCACCTGATCGGCTGGAACCGCAGGGATCGTTCCATTCACGTGGATATCACTGGGAAGTGGAGGACTGATCGGGGGTTCGCCCCAACCCTGTTCGATCGCGCTCGAGAGCCAGGTGGCTGCTTCCTCATCAACGTATTCCAGGAAGGGGCTCCACTCCGCTGGCGCGGTGGGGCCCTCGAAAATTACGGCCTCGCGGTGGGTGAGGCCGCGGAAAGGTGTGGCGAGGGGAAGGGAAACGACGTGGGCTGCGCCCACGAGATCTTCGATTGCCGGTTTCCTCACCCCCACAGTGTTCCACGCCTGAGGCGTCGTAGGCTTAGACCATGGTTGATTCCCCTTCACCGCTCTTTGATGCCAAGCATTGGCGCGTGGTTGAGGGGTTTGAAGATTTCACCGATGTCACTTATCACCACAGCGCAGACGAAGGCAGTGTTCGCGTCGCCTTCAACCGCCCTGATGTCCGTAATGCCTTTCGGCCTCGCACGGTAGATGAGCTCTATCGCGCCCTTGACCACGCGAGGCTGAGTTCCAGGGTGGGAGCCGTAATCTTGACCGGTAATGGCCCCAGCTCCCGTGATGGAGGTTGGTCTTTTTCCTCCGGGGGCGATCAGCGTGTCCGGGGCAAAGATGGTTATCAGTATTCCTCTAGCGAAGACGCTTCAGGTGTTGACCCCACCCGCTCCGGTCGACTTCACATCCTCGAAGTGCAACGGCTGATTAGGTTTATGCCCAAAGTCGTCATTGCGGCTATTCCTGGCTGGGCGGCGGGTGGTGGGCACAGCCTCCACGTCGTGTGTGATCTCAGTATTGCCAGCGCCGAACACGCCCGATTCAAGCAAACCGATGTCGATGTGGGGTCTTTTGATGGCGGTTACGGCAGTGCCTATTTCGCCAAACAGGTGGGGCAAAAGTTTGCCAGAGAAGTCTTCTTTCTGGGTAGGGAATATGACGCCACCCGGGCCCTGGAAATGGGCGCAGTGAACGCGGTAGTCCCCCACAAAGATCTGGAAAAGACAGCTATTGAGTGGGCCCAAACCATTTTGACGAAAAGCCCCACTGCTATTCGCATGGTCAAATTCGCCCTCAATGCCAGCGATGACGGAATGGTGGGCCAGCAAATATTTGCGGGCGAAGCAACCCGACTTGCCTATGGAGGAGCGGAAGCCGTCGAAGGCAGGGACGCGTTTTTGGAAAAACGCGCACCAGACTGGTCGCCTTTCCCCTGGCATGCCTGAGTCGGTGGGGTAATGCGTCAACTTTCCGTGGTCGATGTGAGCGACCCCAGGTCGCTGTGGGAGCCGCTGTCGGCGGCTCTCTTTGAGGAAGGCCCCGCCGTGTTGCCCAGGCCAGGCGGAGCCAAGATTTCCCACACTGCTCCGCTGGAGGTTCCTGATGACACAGCCCTCGTCATCGAAACCAGTGGCACCACGGGTGCTCCCAAGCGTGTTGCACTCACGGCGGAAGCGGTCCTCGCGGGGGCTACCCTCACCAGCACTGCCCTCGGCGGGGGCTCATGGCTTTTAGCCCTACCCGCCCACTACATCGCTGGTATCCAAGTGTGTGTCCGGGCGCATCTGGCCGGCACCACACCACTCTTTCTTCACCCCGTACCATTTTCCGCTGCTGCGGTGTTGAGCCGGGTGGAGCAGTGGCAGGCGGAGGGCCACGAGGGACCCCTTTTCACCTCTTTGGTTCCTGCGCAATTGCAGCGGCTGGTGGAGGAAGCGCTCCAAACCCCTGCCCTACACAAGGTGATGCAGAGGTGGGATGCAATCTTGGTGGGTGGGCAGGCGCTTCGTCCAGCGCTTGCAAAGCAGGCCAGCGAGGCGGGGTACGAAGTGATTCGAACCTATGGGTCATCAGAGACGGCCGGTGGTTGCGTGTGGGACGGGGTCCCCCTGCCGGGAGTCGAGCTGAAGGATATTGATGGTCGAATCGCTATCACCGGTCCCATGCTTGCCAGTGGCTACTTGGAAGATAGAGAAAAAACAGCGGCAAGTTTTCTCGATCGCGAGGGAAAGCGTTGGTATCTCAGCGACGACACAGGTGACATTGACCCAACGGGTCGTCTCAGCCTGCTCGGGAGAGTAGATGACGTCCTCATTTCTGGTGGGATTAAGGTTTCTTTGGGCGCTATCGAGCGCGTCCTTCAGTCCCAGACGACGGCTTCGGACGCCGTGGTGGTAGCGCAACCGGATGAAACGTGGGGGCAGGTTCCGGTCCTGGTAACCGTTGCTCATCCTGACCTTGAAGTGACTCGAGCCCTCCTTGCAGCAGAAATCGGGCCCCACGCCCGCATTAGTCGGATCCTCCAGGTCCGGGAGATTCCACTACTCTCCTCCGGGAAACCAGACCGATTAGCCGTTCTTGCTTTGGTAGAGGGGAATGCCCGTGACTAAGCCTGTTCGAGTGTCTTGGGGTGACTGGGTCATCGGCGCCAGGGTGCGCACGCTCCCCCTGGCCTTTGTCCCCATTATTTTGGGTTCTGCTTCTGCCCTCTGGCGGGGGGATTTTGATGGAGTCCTCGCCGCCTTGGCTCTTGTTGTGGCACTCGCGCTGCAAATCGGGGTAAATTTCGCCAACGACTATTCCGATGGGATACGCGGCACGGATGACTATCGAGTGGGCCCGACCCGATTAGTGGCCTCTGGCAGAGTAAGCCCCGCGCAGGTATTACGCGCTTCCCTGATGTCTTTTGGGGTGGCTCTGCTTTCAGGCTTAGCCCTTCTGGTTCTGGCGCGCTGGGACGTGTGGGTAGACGAAGGGTTCATCGGGTGGCTTGGGGCAGTGTGGGTGCCGCTTGTCTTGGGCGCTGTGATGGTTGCGACTGCCTGGTTCTACACCGGTGGGTCACGCCCCTACGGTTACAGCGGGTGGGGTGAGGTTGTTGTCTTTGTATTCTTTGGCCCCGTCGCCACGGTGGGAACCGCTTGGGCGATGGTCGGTTCTCTTCCCGCAGACGCGATAATTTCTGGCTCAGGGGCCGGCTTTTTTGCCTCCGCAGTGTTATTGGTGAACAACATCCGAGACATTGATCAGGATCGCAACGCGGGGAAGGTGACGCTCTCGGTGAAGCTGGGTCTTCGAGGCTCTCGCATACTGTTTGTCATTCTTGTAGGGCTCCCCTACGTGATGGTCGGGATATTGTCCCTCGGCTTTATCTGGGTTCCCGTGACCTACCTCACCGCGTCAGTGACGCTGTGGGTGTTGATTCAGGTTTTTTTGGCCAGAAAACCGCAAGATTTGATTAAGGCCCTCAGTGCACTAGGCCTGAACGCTGTGGCGTATGCGCTATTTCTTGGCGTTTCCCTCGCCTGGTGATTCCCATTGTGCGTCTTCACTCTCAGCGTCTAAGTCAGCTTTCTTGCGGCTGAGACGGGCCGTGATGTCGTGCGATAGCTCGTCTCGCTGACGAGAAAGAAAAATGTAGGACAGGGCAAAGGCGATGACAGTGGCAATCAGTGCCGACACCCACCACATCAGGCCCGTCAATGACAGACCTGCCAAGACGAGGACGAAAATACCTATCCGGAGAATGCTGTATCGAATCCAACTGGCCACCTTCACAGTCTAGGGACGTAGGATTGGAAAATGGTTCGCTGGATAGTAATTGGTGCCGTAGGGGCTATTGCCTTCACGATTTATGCACTCGTGGATCTGGTCATGACCCAGGCCCCGCGGGTGCGGGCCTTCCCTAAACCCGTCTGGATTGCCCTGATTGTGTTGCTGCCGGTGATCGGGCCACTCTTGTGGCTGGTGATCGGTAAATCCCAGCCCAGGGGTCCCAAGCGAAGCGCCACCACCAAGGCGCCTGATGATGACCCCTTCTTCCTTGGTAAAATTGATGGCGAGTCCAGCGATGACCGCATTAAGCGCTTAGAAGAAGAACTGCGAGCCCTGGACGACGAAGGCCCTGAAACCGGGGACTCGGCAGACCAGGACACAAAGCCTCCTTCGTCATGATGTCCTCCCCGGCCACCACGTGGTCGAGGGCTTTCCTGGGGGCCCTCATTGCCCGCGGGCTCACTGATGTCCTGGTCTCTCCAGGGTCGCGATCCCAGTCACTCGCTTTGGCAGCGCTCGAATGGGAAAAGACGGGACATCTCACTGTCCATGTGGTGATTGACGAGGCGGGCGCCGCCTTTCGGGCATTGGGAATGGGGCTTGAATCGTCGATCCCTGCCGTATGTATTGCCACCTCCGGTTCAGCCCCCGCGCACTTTATGCCCGCCGTGATGGAAGCCCATCACGCAGGCGTTGCGTTGATTGTGGTGTCCGCAGACCGCCCCGCTGAATTGTTGGGCGTTGGGGCTAATCAAACGACACAGCAACGAGGGCTCTTTGGTTTTGCCGCTCCCACTTTTGACGCCCTCGCTGAGGAAAAGGGTGCTGAAGAATCAGCTCGCCATATTGCGGAGGCGGCCTGGAATCATGCGATTGCCGGCAGCCCTGCCCACGTTAATGTGGCCTTCCGAGAACCTCTGAGTAGTTCTGAACCCACCGCTCTCCACCTTCCGGTTCTTCCTAAAGAATCAGGCGCGCTCCCCCACATCGACACAGCCAGCCTGGTCGCCGAGGAGGGCACGCTGGTCATTGCTGGGCATCAGGCGGGGGAGCGAGCAGAGAAACTGGCCTATGAACTGGGGGCGCCGCTGATCGCCGAGGTGAGCAGTGGTGCAAGGTTTGGGCCGCATCTTCTGGTGAGTTATCGCGAAGTGTTAGCAGCACAAGACCTTCGTGGCTCACTCAAACGGATCATCACCGTGGGTCGCCCCACGTTGTCTCGAGAGGTCTGGGGCGTGCTCAGTGATGACTCCTTGAGCCACATTGTCCTTCGAGGCCCTGAGCAAGAATCCGCCAATCCCACCCGCAAGGCCTGGCTTGTTGATGCCATCGAGGTGTCGCAGCCAGCAACTAAGCAGCAGCGCCTGGAGTGGGTGAAGCCTTGGGTCATGGCGTCTCGCCAACACCACGAGCAAGCCCTGGTCGCTGCCCTCCCCACCCCTCCAGATATCGGGGTGGGGAACGCGGATGACCCCGTCACCCGAAGTGCCTTCGCCAAGCAAGAAATGCTGGTGTTGCGGCGCAAAGTCACTCGAGCAGAACTTGCGCTCTCACTGTGGGAAGCATCCTGGCCCCATGATCGATTAGTCCTGGGCGCTTCGCGCATGATTCGAGAGATGGACAAGATTGTGGGGCCAAAGAACATTCCGGTGTTTGCCAATCGGGGGCTCTCTGGCATCGATGGAACAATCGCGACCGCCCGGGGGATTGCGGCCAGTGCTGGAGGATCGGGAGCAGGCGGAGTGACAAGGGTGTTACTGGGAGATCTAGCCTTCCTCCACGACGTGGGATCCCTGATGAGCGAGCCCGGCATCGAGGACACCTCCCGCGTTCACTTATTTGTTGCCAATGATGGCGGTGGAACAATTTTTGATGGACTGGAGGTGAGCCAGAGCGCCTCGCCCCAGGTGCGGGACCGAGTCTTGTACACCCCACAGAGTGTTGATGTTAAAGCACTCGCTCTCGCGTATGGCTGGGACTATCGCCCGGTCACCACAATGGGCGAGCTCGCTGATGCACTGGTCTGCCGGGAATTGCGTGTGATTGTGGACGTCGCTTTAGAGCGGTGACAGCTGCGAATCGCTGCCAAAGGCTTGGAGAATAGGCCGAAATTTCAGCCGTGTTTCGAGGAGCTCTCGCTGGGGGTCCGATCCCTCCACAATGCCGGCCCCGGCGTACGCGGTGAGGTGACCATCAGGCGACCATTGCGCGCAGCGTAGGGCAATGGACCACTCCCCGTCGCCTCGTTCATCCATCCATCCCACCGGGCCGCAATAGCGACCTCGGTCGAAGGGTTCGAGCTCCCGAATCAAGTCCAGTGCTGCTTCTGTAGGGGATCCCGCCACCGCAGCGCTGGGATGAAGCGCCGCCACGACATCCAAGCTGGATATTCCCTCGGGCAGGGTGGCCTCGATATCGGTTCCTAGGTGCCATATGTTGGCGAGCTTGATGGCGGAGGGCTGTTCGTCTGTAGCCACCCGGGAGGTAATTCTCGCAAGGGAGGTGAGGACGTTTTCCACCGCGAAGCGGTGTTCATCGTTGTCTTTTGTCGAGGTGATCAACTCTTGGGCAAGCGCGCGGTCTTCACTGGGGTTTTCACCGCGTCTGCTGCTGCCTGCCAGCACGCGAAGGCTGAGACCACCGGCGTGGACCTTAGCGAGCGTTTCGGGGGTGGAGCCTACGAGTCCATCGATAGCGAAGGTGACGCAGTCGGGATAGGAATCGCTCAGGCGCTCCAGAGCGCCGCGCCAATCGTCCACGCCGGGCAGGGTGGCCACCAATTCCCTGGCGAGAACTACTTTGTTGGCGTCCCCTTCACGTAACCGATCAACCAGCTGCGCTACTCGGGCGACAAAGTCACCCTCACTCAACAGCCCTTGGCTCCACCCCACAGGGGGCAGAATCTGGGGCCGAGAAGCCTTCGGGGGCTTTTCGCTGGGGTGTGAGCCAGAGAGTGAAATATCGGTTCGCCACGAGACATCCTCCATCACGCCAATAACGACCTGGGGGATGATGAGGACGCTGGTGTGGGATGAATCATCGGCGAAAGTAAAGGTCCCAAAACACACCAAGCCGGTGCCCGGCACCTCAAGGGGGTTGTCTACCCTTGCTGCCGAAACAATCGAGGCCCAGGCCTTCGAGGCATCCTGGAACCGAGTGGGGCCGCGGAACTCAAGGCGAAGAGCTTCGCCAAGCCCGACCAAACCGTGTCCCAGACGCTGCATCACCAGCGGCTTCTCGGCGCTGACCCATTCGATCAAACTCCCTGCGTGGCTCATCCTGCGGGTGCGCACCACCAGAGTGGGGGTGGTGAGGGCTTGAGGCATGTCTTTAGGGTAGCGAGCCAGCGCTAGGGCGGGCTGAGTGCCCGAGGTGGGACCTGATGGGCTCAGCCGTTTATCGGCTCTGGTGGGTAGGGTTGAAGGGTGACCACGGCAGATTTGGGCAAGAACCCCGGTGAAGTCTCTGCCATGTTTGACCAGGTTTCGGTTGGTTATGACAGGACCAACGCTCTGCTTTCGGGCGGAAACTCTGTCTTGTGGCGGCTTGCCACGGTGAAAGCCTTGAATCTGAAGCCAGGAGAGCGGGTTTTGGACGTTGCCGCCGGGACTGGCACATCCTCGAAAGCTCTCGCAAAGACAGGCGCAGAAGTTGTTGCGCTCGATTTTTCTCCAGGCATGGTGGCAGAGGGCCGCAAACGCAACCCCGGTATCGATTTTGTGGAGGGGGATGCAGAAGCGCTTCCCTTCCCGCCCAGCAGTTTTGATGCCGTCACGATCAGTTTTGGTTTGCGCAACGTCAACAACCCCCACGTGGCGCTTGGCGAAATGTATCGAGTCCTCAAACCCGGCGGTCGCATTGTGATCTGTGAGTTTTCTCACCCTCCAGCGCCCCTGATGAAAGCTGGCTACGACGGTTACATGAAATACGTCATGCCTGCTGTCACAGCGTTGTCTTCCACCCATCGAGACGCCTATCGCTACCTCATGGACTCGATATCGGATTGGCCGGAACAATCCGTGCTTTCCCAATGGATGCGGGGTGCAGGATTCACTCGGGTTGCATACCGTAACCTGAGCGGAGGCATTGTTGCCTTACATCGCGCCATCAGCCCCGAAGATTCCAAAGTGCGCGAATCGATCGGGAAGCGCCGGGAACGCCCTGCTTCTCCTTCCACCGCTGCAACCCCCATTCTTCCTCTCCACCAGACCTGACCCAAAGGAATAATCGTGAACCCGACACTGAAGGCGCCCGCTGCAGCCTCGGGCCGCGGGGCAGCGTTTCTCAGTGGTGGGTCCCTTCTCTTCGCGTCTCGCGAAGAAAAGGCACTCGGTCGTGCCCTCGATGAGGGCTTAGCTGCGGTGGAGCAAGGGCTCGAGCAGGAACTAAAGTTCTCAGACGAAATCACGGACGCCGTCGCCCGCCATCTTTTTGATGCGGGGGGAAAGCGTGTTCGCCCACTGCTGGCTTTGCTGACTGCTCAGTGGGGTACGGGCATTAACGACCGCGTGCTCACCGCCGCTCAGGTCACCGAACTTACCCACCTTGCCACCCTGTACCACGATGATGTGATGGATGATGCGGTTCAGCGCCGCGGGGTAGCAGCGTCCCAGACGGTGTGGGGAAATTCTGTGGCGATCCTTGCTGGTGATCTGCTTTTCGCCAGGGCGGGAAGCTTGGGAGGGTCGCTCGGTCAACAGGCCATCACTTTGCAGGCAGCAACCTTCGAAAGACTTGTTGTGGGGCAGATGCAGGAAACCTTGGGCCCCAAACCAGGGGATGACCCCATCAGCCACTACCTCCAGGTTCTCTCCGATAAAACAGGATCCTTGATTGCTTTTGCGGCAGAAATGGGCATCCGAATGGCAGATGGCCCAGAAGCGCTCGTTCCCGCGGTCCGCGCTTTTGGCGAAAAGATCGGTATTGCCTTCCAGCTTGTGGACGATGTCATCGACCTCTCAGATCGAAGCGCCGGGACAGGCAAGCCCCCGGGGGCCGATGTTCGACACGGAGTGACCACCCTTCCCGTTTTGTATCTGCGCGAAGCGGCGAAAGACGACCTCGCGGCGCAAACACTTTTGGAGACATTGGAGCGCGGCGCGACCGGGGACCTTTCCGAGGAAGAATTCCAGGAAGCGATTACCGAGCTTCGCCACCATAAGGTCACCGAGGCAACGATGCAGACGGCGCGGGACATGGCCGACCACGCAATCGCCTATCTTGATGACGCTCCCTCTGGCATTGTGAAGGATGGCCTGGTGCGGTTTGCCCACCAGGTTGTGGACCGCAGCTACTAAATTAGGAGGGTTGTCCCTCTGGTTGGAAAGAGTTTCTATGTCTAAGTTGCGCCTAGCAATTGTTGGTGCAGGGCCCGCAGGAATCTACGCTGCTGATATTTTGCTCAAGCACGAGCGCGCGTTTGACGTGTCGATTGACCTTTTTGAGCGCCTCCCCGCCCCCTACGGTTTGGTTCGCTACGGTGTCGCCCCCGATCACCCGCGTATCAAAGGAATCGTGACAGCCCTTCGAGACGTGCTCGATAGCGGGAATATCCGTTTGTTTGGCAACGTGAATTATGGAACAGACATCACCCTGGATGATCTGAAAAAGCATTACAACGCCGTCATTTTTTCCACCGGCGCCATTACCGACCAAGGCTTGAACCTTCCAGGAATCGATGCCGAAGGGAGCTATGGAGCTGCGGACTTCGTCAGTTGGTATGACGGCCACCCCGATGTTGCCAGGACCTGGCCTTTGGTGGCTAAAGAAATAGCTGTCATTGGTAATGGCAATGTTGCCCTCGATGTCGCGCGCATGCTCGCAAAACATCCCGAGGATCTTCTGCCCACCGAGGTTCCCGACAACGTTTATGACGGTCTTCTTCGTTCCCCCGTGACCGACGTTCACGTCTTTGGTCGAAGGGGCCCCATGCAGGTCAAGTTCACGCCACTGGAGCTGCGCGAACTGGGTGACATGCGCGATGTTGACATCGTTGTTCACGACGAAGATTTTGTGGTTGATGGGAATTCCGAGGCCGCTATCGCATCAAACAAACAACTTTTTGTGATCAACAAGATATTTTCTTCGTGGCGCGAACGCGAACCAGGTACTGCGAGCAGGCGCTTGCACCTGCACTTTTATGCCAAACCCCTCGAGGTTCTCTCTGACTCTCACGTGAGTGGCTTCAGGTATGAACGGACCGAGCCCGATGGCGAAGGCGGTGTCAGGGGGACGGGAGAAATCCGTGAAATCCCTGTCCAGGCCGTGTATCGAGCGGTGGGGTACTTTGGCACAGCCTTGCAGGGAATTCCTTTTGATTCTCGCCGCGGGGTCATTCCCAACCACGAGGGCCAGGTGATGGATGATGACAACCAGAGAGTGCCTGGTGTTTACGCCACGGGGTGGATCAAGCGCGGGCCCGTGGGCCTCATCGGTCACACCAAGAGCGACGCGATGGAAACCATCCAACACGTCGTAAAAGATCAAGCTTCCTGGTGGAGCCCTGAGTTCCCGGAAGAAGGCAGCGTGAGCGCACTTTTGGAGTCCAGGGGCGTCCACTTCACCAACTTGGATGGTTGGCACCGGCTGGATGACAGGGAACTATCGATTGGTGCTGAGCGCGGACGCGAGCGTGTGAAAGTCGTCGATCGCGAAGAGATGATGGCCGCTTCGCGCGGCGATTTTCACTGAACGGTCGCTGTCAGGCGGGCAAGCCCTTCGATAAATCTTTGGGGGAGTGCGCGCGAGCGCCATTTCTCCACCGTCAAAGAGATGCTGTTTTCCCGGTAGGTCTCGTAGAGCTCGGTGAGCTTTGCGACCACGGGCGGGCTCGCGAACAAGACTGATACCTCCAGGTTCAAACTAAACGAACGCATGTCGATATTAGAAGAGCCAATCACGCTCATCGCGTCATCGACGATGATGAACTTGGAATGCAAGATGGTTGGCTTTCGATACAACCAAATCTTTGCTCCGGAGTTCAACAGTTCGTCGTAGTAAGAACGTTGCGCATAAAACACGAGGTTCTGGTCTGCAATTTCAGACACCATGATGTTCACGTCCACCCCGCGTTCAGCCGCTGTGGTGATGGCATAGCGCATGGACTCATCGGGGACAAAATAGGGGCTCGAGAGGATTAGTCGCTCCCTGGCGCCGTACACCATGGCGTTGAAAAGCCGCAGATTATTCTCTCCTTCGAAGGCTGGTCCGCTGGGAACCACCTGACCCCAAATGTCGGGCGATTCGATTCCGGCTGCCCGCGTGGGCTTGGGTGTTTCCAACAGCTCTTCGGTCTCTTGGTACCAGTCGGCAACAAATAGAGCTTCTAAGCCATCGGCAAGCGGTCCCTCCACTCGCACCATGAGGTCGAGCCACCTTAAGCCACGATCTTTATGGCGCTTTTTGCGGTAGTGCGGTTCGATGATGTTTTGAGACCCGGTGAAGGCGATGGCGGAGTCAATTATCAGCAGTTTACGGTGGTTGCGCAGATCCGGCCTTTGATAGACGCCACGCCAAGGTTGCAAGGGGAGCATGGCCTTGTAGGGGGTGTTTATTCTTTTCAGTTCTGCTACGAGGCCTTTGTACCCGGCAATTCGGAGGCTAGCTAGGTGGTCAAAGAGCACTCTCACCTTTACCCCGCGTTGCTGTGCTTCCTCGAGGGCAGCGAAAAAGTCTTGGGTATCTTCGTCGAAACTCATGATGTAAAACTCGACGTGAACGGTGGAGTGGGCTGCCCTGATAGCCGCGGCCATTTCCGCGAGGGAGGAATGGTATTCACTCAGCAACGAAAGCGTATTTCCCGAGACCATCGGCATGGCGCCCAATTTTTCATTCATCCGCACTGTTTGAGCAAGCCACCGCGGAAATTCGGGACGCTCGGCAATGTCTTCGGGGGTAACAACAATCCCCGGGGACAGCAGAGAAGAGCGCGCACGCAACAAACCATTAATGGCCTGTTGCTTTTCGCGCCTTTTTTTGGGTAAACGACGTGACCCAAAAGCCAAGAAGGCGAGGAATCCGAAGTAGGGGATGAAGAAAATGGCCAGCAACCAGGCCATTGCCGTTTGGGGCCGGCGATTTCGAGGCACAATTACCAACGCGACGACGCGGAAGGCAATATCCACCGCGAGCGCTAGAGCTACCCAGATCTCCCCGGTCGTCATGGCTGGGCCGCCTCTAGCGGATGCTTATCGGTAGTTGACGAATTGGACGTCAATTTCCAGATCGGCGCCCCTAATCAGGGCGATGATGGATTGCAGGTCGTCACGGCTCTTTGAGCTCACGCGGACCTCGTCGCCCTGGATTTGGGCTTTGGCGGATTTGGGCCCTTCGTTTCGGATGAGGGCAGAAATCTTCTTGGCATTTTCACTTGAGATGCCCTCTTTCAACGCCCCACTCATCCGATAAATTTTTCCGCTCAACACCGGGTCCCCCAAATCGAGTGACTTCAGGGAGATTCCTCGTTTGACGAGTTTTGATTGCAAGACATCGAGAACTGCTTTGACTCGCTCTTCGGTGTTTGCCTCCATGACGATGTTTTCCCCGGTCTGTTTTAGGGAGGCATCGACCCCTTTGAAGTCGTAGCGTTGGGAGAGTTCCTTATGCGCCTGATTGACCGCATTCTCCAACTCCATTGAGTCAACTTTGCTTACGATGTCGAATGATGAATCAGCCATTTCTCCATGCTAGCCACAAAGAAGCATGGAACCTGGCGTGTGGTTCGAGTCGAGAAAAACCGATATCGTTGTACCCGCGCACCCGATTAGTGAATACACCGGTCGGGAGCGCATGGCGAGTTACCCAAGCGGCCAAAGGGATCTGACTGTAACTCAGCTGGCTTAGCCTTCGGGGGTTCGAATCCCTCACTCGCCACGAAAATGTTTGCACTAAGGGACATCGCGATGCAGCTCGCCCGGGAAGCCGGCGAGCTCATCGTCGCTGGCCGTGCCGGACAGGTGGAGGTGGCCAACACCAAATCCAGTTCCGTGGACATTGTGACCGCCGTAGACAAAGCCTCGGAAGAGCTGCTGTTTTCCCGCCTGGAGGAGATGTGCCCGGGCGATGGCTTCCTCGGCGAAGAGGGCCGCAGGAAGGAATCCACCACCGGGATTACGTGGGTGGTCGACCCCATCGATGGAACGGTCAACTTTTTTTACAATATCCCCCACTATGCCGTGAGCATTGCAGCTGTTTCGGGCGACCCAACCCCTGGCGCCTGGCAGGTTGAGGCCGGTGTCGTCTACAACCCGGTGAGCCAAGAAATGTTTAGTGCCGCACGCGGAGAAGGATCCTTCTTAGGAGATAAGAAACTGCAGATTTCATCCCCCCCGCCCCTGAATCATGCTCTCCTGGCCACAGGCTTTGCTTACTCGCAGGCGATGCGGAAAGAACAAGCTCGGGTGATGCTGGAGCTCCTTCCGCAGTTCCGGGATATTCGGCGACAAGGCACCGCATCGCTGGACTTGGCCTATGTGGCAAGCGGGCGGGTGGACCTCTACTTTGAGCGAACCCTGATGCCCTGGGACCACGCCGCTGGAGAATTAATCGTCACCGAAGCCGGTGGCGTCATCCGGGGACTCGGTGAGATGCCCCCGGGGCGCGAGGGGCTTTTCGCCGGCCACCCCGACTTGGTGACAGAGCTGCAAGAAAAGATTCGCCAACTCGACGGGGAACGCCCGCTCGCTGAAATACCCGGTTGGGGTTTGGACTCATAGGGTCGGTCAGCTAGGTTTGTAAAACCGTTGCGTTCGCGCGCGGGCTGTCGTGTTGGGGATTTACCGCGGTGAGAACGTAGCGTGAGTCGGAGGTGAGCGTATGGGTGACGACTTAGCCTCCCCCGAAGTACCTCTCACCAGGCGCCAATTGCGCGAGCAAAATGCGGCTCCAGTTCCCGCACCGTTGTCGTCGAACCAGGTGATCACCGAGGCCGCGGCCATCTTCAAGCCACCGGTGCCCAAGCAAAGTTTGGGCAAGCGGGTTCTCAGCTGGGGAACCGTGATCGCAACCCCTCTTCTTTTTGTCGGAGTCTCGTTGCCGGTGAATATTTTTTACCCCTCGGCAGATTTATCCTCCGCGATAGCGAGCGAAGGAAGCAGGGGAGGCGCAGACACGGAGGCTCAGTCCTTCACGGTCGCAAGCTCGGCCTCAAGCCAAGTGGGAGTTCAGCGAGAATCCTGGAGTGTTACGTCCTTCGCCGATGTCCTCAAGGCTCGGTATGGAAACCGAAATTTCTCCTACTCCACCAGGGGTGTTGGCGCCGTCCGGTGGCCCTTTCCCACCGCGGTCCCCATCAGTTCTGGTTTTGGTGACCGGGTTGCGCCCTGCCGTTATTGCTCGAGCTACCACCGCGGTCTCGATTTTATTCCCGGTAACGGCTCCCCTATTTTTGCTATCGCCGATGGTGTTGTCACTGCGGCGGAGTTCGGCGGGGGATATGGCCAATATGTCTACATCGAACATTTCATTGGTGGCCAGACCGTAGTGTCCGTCTATGCCCACATGCAACGCGGGAGTAGTCCCGTTCGGGCGGGGCAGGTGGTGTCTGCAGGTGAGTTCTTAGGGCTTGTGGGAAACACTGGTATTTCCACCGGCCCCCACTTACATTTCGAGATTCGCGTCGATGGCGAATACCTCAACCCCTTTACATGGCTGAAAGCAAATGCCTTCTAACTCGCGGTAAGCCACACGGTGGTGAAGGCGGGAATCATGTCGCCATCGAGAGGGCTGGTGGCGAGGACGACGTTTCCAGCAGGAGCCATCATCGGTGTTTCCCCGGTATTGGACACCACCGTGACCGGTCCATTCGCAAAAGCGACAACGTCGCTGCTGAATTCTTCAAGCCATGCCAGGGACCCCTTACCAAGGCCATGCTGGCTCCGCAGGTCTAAGAGCGACCGGTAAAGCTCAAGCGTGGAACGGGGGTCGCCTACTTGCCTATCCCGTGCAAGTGCAGCAAAGGAATGCGGTTGCGGGAGCCACGATTCACCGGTGGTGTTGAAGCCGTAGGCGGGTGCACCAGATTCCCACGGAAGCGGGACGCGACAACCGTCGCGTCCATAGCGTTCTCCGTTGGTTCGGAAAAAGGTGGGGTCCTGCCGCGATTCATCGGGAATGTCGATGACTTCAGGAAGACCTAGCTCTTCGCCCTGATAGAGATAGGCGCTGCCGGGCAAAGCGAGCATCAGTGCGGTGGCTGCTCGCGCTTTGCGCAAACCCAAGTCAGCGTCAGGCTTCTCTGGAGAGTTGGGCCCGATTCCCGTGGGTTGGCCCTGAGAGATAAAGTCTGTTCCGAACCTCGTGGCATGTCGGACCACATCGTGGTTGGACAACACCCAGGTGCTGGGGCTTCCGACCCCGCCAAATGCTTCCAGGGAGTCATCGATGATGGATCGAAGGGCTTTGGCCTCAAATCCGGTGGCGAGGTAACCAAAATTGAAGGCTTGGTGCATTTCATCACTTCGCACGTAGTGCGCCATCTTGGCCAGGGGCATCACCCAGGCCTCGGCGCACAACATTTTGTCGGGGCCGTAGCCCTCCAAGATCTTTCGCCAGTCCTGATACACGGCATGCACGCCGTCTTGATCCCAGAATGGTCCGCGGTTGCCCAAAGGTGGATTGTTGACCTTTTCTTCATCGGGCAATCCTTCTGCCTTGATGAGGCCGTGAGCAACATCTACTCGGAATCCATCGACTCCCCGGTCTAACCAAAAAGCGAGGACTGATCGAAAGAGCTCCCACACTTCCGGATTCTTCCAATCGAAATCTGGCTGACTCGCGTCGAAAAGATGCAGGTACCACTGGCCAGGCGATCCTTCAGCTTCCACCACCCTCGTCCAGGCAGGTCCACCAAACACGGATTCCCAGTTGTTGGGTGGGAATTCACCGCTCGCACCTGTACCCTCACGGAACATGTACCGCGCACGTTCGGGTGAGCCCGGGACGGCAGCGAGTGCCTGCTGGAACCACACGTGCTGGTCGGAGGAGTGGTTGGGAACCACATCCACGATGATGCGGAGGCCCAGATTGTGAGCCTCGTCGATTAGTTTTTCTGCATCATCCAGGGAGCCGAAGATTGGGTCAACACTGCAGTAATCGGCGACGTCATAGCCGGCATCTTTCTGGGGTGAAGTGTAGAAAGGAGAAAGCCATATCGCGTCCACTCCGAGGTCGGCGATGTGGGGCAACTTGGACATGATGCCGGGAATATCGCCCACCCCGTCACCGTTCGCATCCGCGAAGGAGCGAGGATAAATCTGGTAGATCACGGCGTGGTTCCACCAGTCAGAGGGGGAATGTTCGAGGGTTTTCTGCGCAGGCATGGCTACAACCCTAATCGCATTTTCAAGTTAAGCAACCGGTTGCGCAATGGGCCCCGATTGCCCTATTCGTTTGCTGAGCACGGCGTGCGGGTGCTACTCTCAGTTCTTGGTCCTGCCAGGGGTAGGCCTGCCCCGATAGCTCAGTGGTAGAGCACTTCCATGGTAAGGAAGGGGTCGTCAGTTCAATCCTGACTCGGGGCCCGAATGCTAGTCATTCACACGCGGCGGGGTAGCTCAGCTGGTCAGAGCGCACGGCTCATAATCGTGAGGTCGCGGGTTCGAGCCCCGCCCCCGCTACGCGAGTTGTTGTACACTCAATGACTCAAGCACCTCTAGCTCAATTGGCAGAGCAACTGACTCTTAATCAGTGGGTTCCGGGTTCAAGTCCCGGGGGGTGTACCAACACAATCTTCCTGATTGCTAGCAAGTAGCAACCTCGCTGACTCAAGAGTCAGGTGAGGAAATTGTCATGTCAGGAG
>Ga0209284_10001764_pt1 | contig 31969 bp, 29 predicted proteins | sample FRY03_FD_187211 | JGI IMG/M metagenome (GOLD analysis project Ga0209284, IMG submission 187211) | Freshwater microbial communities from Lake Fryxell liftoff mats and glacier meltwater in Antarctica - FRY-03 (SPAdes) (version 2) | ecosystem: Environmental > Aquatic > Freshwater > Ice > Glacier... | reverse complement strand
GGTATCGACTGTGGTAGCGGGATCCCACACCCCAAGACCACTGGTGGCATTGGCTTGGGGGTCGAGGTCGACGACCAGCACCTTGGCGCCACGCTGCGCCGCGGCAGAGGCCAGCCCGAGAGTGACAGTGGTCTTACCCACTCCGCCCTTTTGGTTCACCACAGCGAGGATTGGCATAGTCCAACGCTACGCGGCAAGCCTCCCAATTCCAGCGATACCGGGAGTAGAAAACGCCGTTTTGATGGAAACCCCGTGGTGTTTCCGATACTTTCACTTCCCATGAGTTCTCGTGAAGGTACAACTGCACCCGATTTCACATTGCCTGATCAGGACGGCAATGACCTCACCCTGTCGAAACTGCGCGGCAAATGGGTCGTGGTGTACTTCTACCCAAAGGACGACACCCCCGGGTGCACCGCGGAGTCGTGTTCGTTTCGCGACAACTTCCAATCGTTTACCGATGCCGGCGCAACCGTGATTGGTATTAGTTCTGATTCAGTTGAATCACACAAAGCATTTCGGCAGAAGCACAACTTGCCATTCACCTTGTTGGCCGACACGAAGGGCGAAGTTCGTAAGGAATTTGGTGTTGGCAAGACGCTCGGCTTGTTGCCCGGTCGAGTCACTTACGTGATCGATCCGGAGGGTGTTGTGCGCAAAGAGTTTTCTTCGCAGTTCAAACCCAAGAAACACATTGATGAAGCCCTGACGGTCATCCTCGCTTCGAAGTAACCGAATACCGAGTGGGATCCGCTATCCCAGCATCGAAAAAACCGCGAGCCCGCAACAAACACGCGTCGCAATATCGGCATGCTCCCCCGTCGGCTGCGGGGTCGTAGCAAGACAGCGTTTCGCCGTATTCGACACCTAGTTCAATGCCGCGAGCGATGATCTGCGCCTTAGTGAGTTGAAGTAACGGAGTCCGAATCCGGAGTTGATTGCCTTCCACTCCAACCCGAGTTGCGAGATTGGCCATGGCTTGGAATGACTCGATGAACTCGGGACGACAATCTGGATAGCCCGAATAGTCAACTGCATTCACGCCGATATAGATATCGTTCGCTCCTCGCACCTCGGCAACAGCGAGGGCGAACGATAAAAAGATTGTGTTACGCGCGGGGACATAGGTGGCCGGAATCGTGCTGCCACTCTCGTCAATCTCAGAGACATCATTGTGTTTCGGTACATCAATTGAGTGATCGACAAGGGCAGAACCACCAAACGCGGCGAGATCGATCTCAGTAATGAGATGTTCGACCCCGGCCGCCGAAGCAATTAACGCGGCGCACTCAATTTCATTGGTATGGCGCTGCCCGTAGTGAAAACTCAAAGCAATCGGATCGAAACCCTCGACCTTGGCAATGGAGAGACATGTTGTGGAGTCGAGCCCGCCCGAAAACAGAACCACTGCTCTCGGGCGCACTAGATAATTCCTTCCCAAAGCTTGCGTTCGTCGCTCATTGGATCGAGAAGGATTTCGCGTGTGACATCGAACCGCATGACGGGACGGCCATCGGCATTCCATTGTGGCCAATCCGGAAGTGACGCTGCGTTGGGATCGCCGGTGCGAGCAAACGCTATCCATGCATCTTGCATAACGCTTGAAAGTTCACGTAGTTCTTCACCAATTGGTTCACCCAAAAAGATGTTGGCGCCCGGCGCATCGAGTGCTCCGAAAACAAAGGGAATTTCAAGTGCATGACATGACTTCACAACACCACCAAATGCAGGCGTTGCCCATGTAAAGAGGTACTGCCATGTTGGCGTCGACTTGTTCGCGAGTTCTTCAACGAATCGAATAGCGGGAATACGGAAAGTGGCGTCGGTAAGTACCGCGTTCCAAAGGTCGTCAATGGTGGCATCCGGTCGATCAGCGATATAGGCGTCACGCACTGGATGCCCGGCGCCAAAGATGCGCTCAAGGCGACTAAGTAATTTTGGTTCATCAAGTCCACCGGGACTCATCAGAGTAAAAAGGTTCCATTCGTCGAGATTGGTGCCGGTGAGGAACGGAACATCGGCGGTCAGACCTTCGCGCGCTGCGGTAAGTGGGGCGATAGGCAAAAACTCACCATCGACCACCGGTTGAAACGCCATGGCCAGCGCAATACCGGTTGGCCCGCCCAATCCTGACGGATCGTCGTACAACTTCGCTTCTACTTTCACTGCCGCATTGGCAATGTCACTTGCCGAGGCGCTAAGCAACCCATCAAGATCGGAAACTCCAAGGTTCTCCATGAACTGTTCGGTCATCGCGGCGCCCATTTGGGGAGTGAAGGTGTTATGGGCGGCACCACTTTGAGCAATTGCTTTGTGAAACAGTCCGTGGGCGGCGGGAAGGGCCAGCAAGGTAGAGACACTCATGGCGCCAGCCGATTCACCAAAAATCGTGACGTTGTTGGGATCGCCACCGAATACTGAAATATTTTTGCGCACCCAGGCCAGGGCAGCGGCCTGATCAAGCAGACCATTCACACCACTTGAGCGATAACGGTCATCAAGATCACCAAGCCATAAGAATCCCAGCGCACCAAGGCGATAGTTCAGTGAAACAACAACAACCTCGCCTCGCCTCGCCAGCGGTGAACCGTCGTACCAAGGCGTGGAGGATGAGCCGTTAATAAAGCCACCACCATGCACCCACACCATCACCGGACGAGCGGCCTCATCGCAGGCGGGCGTTGAAACATTGAGGAACAAACAGTCTTCGCTATCGCCATCAGCGGAGTCGCCCAGCAATGCTGTAACACCGGCCGACACCTGCACCGACATTGATCCAAATTTGGACGCGTCTCGAATTCCGTCCCAAGGCAGTGGGGGTTCGGGAGGAAGAAAGCGAAAATTCCCTACTGGTGGGGCGGCGTAGGGAATCCCTCGAAACTGATGAATCCCATCCATGATCTGGCCTTCAAGTTGGCCTTGATCAATCCTGACGATCGTGCTCTCGCTCATGTCATTCCTCCGAAAGTTCACGCTACCGGGCGACCACGATCCATAACGGTCGTAGGTGAGCAGTTTCTGCCCGACTGACCTCAATCTTTGCAGGCGCCCCTATCGTTCCAGCCATGAATCCTCGCTTTCCTCACCTCCGCGCACTCGTACTCATTTCTGCCGGGCTCATCTCCGCAGTTGCGCTGGTTCGAAAGTGGAAACACTCGCCAAGCACCAAGAACGGACCCGTGAGTCAAGAGGGTCAGACCGCTCGAACAGCCCGTCTCGCGCTGCTCGGCGCACGAACCGGAAGTTCCTATGCAACGTTGCGAGCACGACGCGTTTTCGCCGATGCCGGTCGCCGACAAGAACTTGATCTGCAATTCGAGATGCGAACGGCCGAACAAGTTGCCGCAACCCTTGGTCAGATGAAGGGCGCCATGATGAAGCTCGGTCAATTGGCCAGTTATCTCGATCAGGGTCTGCCCGAACACGTTCGGTCCACGCTGTCCCAGCTGCAACACAACGCTCCGCCAATGAGCGCCGAACTCGCAGCCTCGGTCATTGCCGAGGACCTCGGCGCGGCGCCCAATGAACTCTTCGCGGAATGGGACCCAGTTCCAATTGCATCTGCCTCTATCGGCCAGGTGCACCGCGCCATCACCCATGACGGTGTAGCGGTGGCCGTAAAGGTTCAGTACCCCGGCGTTGCTGATGCGGTGGCCGCCGATCTTTCTAACGCGGGATTCATCTTTGCTGCACTAGGTGCGCTCTTCCCCGGACTCGACCACAAATCGCTCGTCGCCGAACTACAAGACCGGCTCATCGAAGAACTCGACTACGAAATTGAGGGATCCAACCAACGAGCATTTGCGAACTACTACGAGGGCCATCCAACCATCATCATTCCGAGGGTCATTGAAAAATTCTCCACTCGCCGCGTTCTGACAACCGAACTTTCCGAAGGCGTACGTTGGGACCAACTACTCACCTGGTCCCAAGCCGAAAAAGACCTCGCGGCAGAAACGCTCTACCGCTTCGCCTTCGGCAGCCTCTACCGGCTCGCGGCGTTCAATGGCGATCCCCATCCCGGCAATTACCTCTTCCACGGGAAGGGCCGCATCACGTTCCTTGACTTCGGTCTCGTCAAATACTTCACCACCAACGAACTTGATGAATTCGGCGAAATGATTCAGCACATGGTCATCGGCCACGATGCCGCAAAATTCCGATCCTCGATTGAACGTATCGGATTACTTCCCGTCGGGCTCGACGTAAGTGATGCTGATGTCATCGACTATCTCGGCCACTTCTACGAGTTCGTCAGTGCTGAGGGTGACCTAACGATTACCCCCGCATACGCATCAGAAACCATTCGTCGCTTTTTCGACACCACCGGCCCTTATGCCGTCATGCAAAAAGCGGCCAACCTTCCTGCCAGTTTTGTCATTATTCAAAGGATCAGCCTTGGCCTCTTCGCCATCCTCGGCGAACTCCACGCCACCGGCAATTGGCGGGGAATCGCCGAGGAGTTATGGCCATTTGTCGATGGCCCGCCCATCACCCCGATGGGAGTAGAAATCGATCAATGGCGACGCCTTCGCCACCCTGACCCTCAGAGTGCGATGCTGTCACGGTGACCGACGGCCACTCCTCCCCCCATTTCTCCTCCGCCCACGATCAATGGGTAGCTCGCGACGCTTCGGTCCTGTGGCACGGATTCACCCAGATGTCCGTCTATGGCGACAACGATCCGATCATCGTCGATTCCGCTGAAGGTCGCGAACTGATTGACGTCGATGGCCGTCGCTATCTCGACGCGATTTCCTCGCTTTGGGTCACCACTCTTGGTCATCGTGTGCCCGAACTCGATGCCGCAGCAAAAGCACAACTCGATCTGGTTGCTCACACAACGATGCTCGGGAATGGCAACCGCATCACCATCGAACTCGCGGAGGCACTTGCCTCACGCGTACCGGTGAGCGAGCCACACTTTCTTTTCGCATCTGACGGCTCAGCCGCGGTGGAACAAGCAATCAAAATCGCGTTTCAGTTTTGGACCAATCAGGGAATTACTAGTCGCACCCGTTACCTGGCCCTTGGCGGCGCCTACCACGGCGACACAATCGGTTCGATTTCCATTGGTGCTGGCGGGTTTGGTACCAACGTGTTTAATCCATTGCGATTCGATGTCTTGCGAGCGCCGGGTTACAACGATCCCGGTTGGGCTGACACCACTGTTGCCATGATCGCCGCCCATGCCCATGAACTTGCCGCTGTCGTCATCGAACCCCTTGTTCAAGGTGCAGTCGGCATGTGGGTCACGGACCCCGATTCGGTAGAGCGGGTCGCCAACGCGTGTCACGAGCACGAGGTTTTACTGATCGCCGATGAAATCGCAACTGGTTTTGGTCGCACTGGAACGCTCTTTGCTTCGGAACAGTGCCGAATTCAACCTGACATCATGTGCATCGGCAAAGGTCTCACCGGCGGTTACCTCGCAATGGCGGCCACCATCGCCTCTCGACGGGTATACGAAGCGTTCCTCGGACCCGATCTCAGCGAAATGACGCTGTATCACGGACATTCGTTCTCGGGGAATGCCCTCGCTTCTGCAATTGCCAAACGCCACCTTGAGTTATTTTACGAACTTGACGTGCTCGAAAACGTTCGTGAACAAGCACTTCGTTTGGGTGAACGGCTCGATGAGATGGCCGCCACTCGACCAGCGGTCCGAGAAATTCGTCGACGTGGCCTCATGGCCGGCATCGAACTGTTACCTCCCGCCGAGGATTTGCGATGGGGACGACGCGTCTGCGCGGCAGCAGTTCGACGCGGCGTACTGCTTCGTCCGCTCGGCGACGTGGTGGTCATAATGCCAATCCTCACTTCCACCAACGCTGAAATCCACCGCATTGTCGATGTGCTTGGCGAAGCAATCGACGAGGTTTGCGTATCGTGACAAACAAAAACGATCAGTGGTCGCATTGGTTAACTTCGCAAACCGATTCCATTCGAGCCGCGGGCCAATGGCGTCAACCGGTGGCGTTCGATGCAGTTGGACCCACTGGAACATTTAACGGAAAATTGGTCACTTCCTTTGCATCCAATGACTACTTAGGCCTCACCCATCACCCTGTCGTTAGCGCCGCCGCGCAGGCCGCCATAGGAAGATGGGGAACCGGGTCTGGTGCATCACGACTCATCGTGGGTTCTCGGCCCCTTCATCATGATCTTGAAGACGCAATTGCAACATGGCGTCACACTGAATCGGCGATGCTTTTCCCCACTGGTTTCGCAGCAAACCTCGGACTGCTTTCCTGTCTCGGTAGCCCGGGAGTTCGCATTCACTCTGACGAACTCAACCATGCTTCGATCATTGACGGTTGCCGTATGGCGCGAATGAACGGTGCCATGCTCAGCATCTACCGCCATCGCGACCTCCAACAGCTTGAAGTCCACCTTGCCGAACCGGGCGCCGACCGCCAAATTGTTGTCACCGACTCAGTGTTTTCTATGGACGGTGATGTCATCGACTTCGCCGCTCTCGTTGCCCTGTGCGAACGCTACGACGCTTTACTAATTCTCGATGAAGCTCATGGCGTGCTGCAGAGCGTCCCAGTTGCAGGCTCCAGTGACGTCACCATTGTTCAAGTGGGCACGCTGTCGAAATCAGTTGGTTCATTAGGTGGCTTTGTTGCTGCTCCAACATCGATCATTGAACTACTAGTGAACCGGGCTCGCTCCTACATCTTCACCACCGCGCCGAGCCCGGCCGACACCGCCGCCGCTCTCGCCGCTATCGAAATCATCACTTCCGATGAAGGGGCCGCCCTCATAAGTCGACTGCGCCAACTCGTTGAGCGAGTGAAACCAGGTCACCATTCTCCCATCATTCCAATCGTTCTCGGCGATGAACAATCGGCGCTTAACGCTGCTCGCTCACTCCTCGAAAAAGGAATTCTCGTCCCGGCGATACGGCCGCCAACAGTTCCCGTTGGTTCAAGCCGGCTGCGCGTGGCATTATCGGCAGCCCATACTGATGAACAGATCGAAGCACTGCTTAAGGCGTTGCACGAACTTTGACCGGAGGTAGACCCATGGCGTTCGACGGACTTCGACCAAAATGTCTTGTCGTTGTCGTTGGCACGGCAACGGAAATTGGAAAAACTTGGGTATCGGCCCGTCTACTTCGAGAATTACGCGCCGAGGGAATGCACGTCATCGCCCGCAAACCAGCGCAATCCTTTGATCCAGGAGATAGCGCAACCGACGCCCATCACCTTGCCACTGCAACTGGTGAAGACCCGACAACGGTGTGCCCGGTTCACCGTTGGTACCCCGTTCCCATGGCTCCGCCGATGGCCGCCGATGCCCTTGCTCGTCCACCGTTTACCGTTGAAGACCTTGTAAGCGAAATCGATTGGCCAGTACCGGCGCCCGATCTTGCGTTAGTGGAATCTGCCGGCGGAGTGCGTTCGCCAATCGCTAGTAACGGCGATTCAATTACGTTGATCGAACTTCTTCAACCTGATTTGGTCTTCGTCATCGCCCATGCCGGTCTTGGCACCATTAACGATATTTCACTCACCCTCGAGGCCATCGATCGCGGCGCGCATTTCGCAACACCAATTGTGATTCTCAATCGCTTCGATCCCGCCGACGATCTCCATCGTCGTAACCGCGAGTGGCTCGAAACTCACCTCGAAGTTGAAATATTGGCGTCAGTTCCTGCCGTTCTCTCCCGCTTGCGTTAAGCGTTCTTCCTGCAAACGGCGCTCTCCCTGCATGTTGCGGCGGAGCGCCTTGGCAAAGAACGGCTGAAATCGGCGTAATTAAAGCGGAGCCGGGGTGAGCGCTGGTCGACCAGCAAGGACTTCAATAATATTTTCGCAACACAACGATGCCATCGCACCTCGGGCCACCGTTGTACCGGAACCAATATGAGGAACAAGAACAATGTTGTCCAGCAGCAGGAGATCCTCGTGAATCGAAGGCTCCTCTTCATAAACGTCGAGACCAGCGGCAAAAATTCGATGTTCGCGTAGTGCATCAACGAGTGCAGCTTCATCAACAAGTGGTCCACGCCCAGTATTGACAAGCACCGCGGTGGACTTCATAAGGTTCAAAGCACGAGCATCAATAATGTGCCTACTTTGTTGGTTTAGTGGCGCATGTAATGAAACGAAGTCCGAAACCGAAAGAAGTTCGTCAAGCTCCACATAGCGCGCCCCTACTGCAGACTCGACATCGATCGGCAATCGGTGACGGTTATGGTAAACGACCGACATTTCGAACCCGCGTGAACGACGAGCAACTGCCTGACCAATCGCCCCCATTCCAATGATTCCCAGTGTTTGCCCATTCACTGGTTGACCGAGCAACTGTGTTGGCGCCCAACCTGTCCAGTGGCGTTGGCGAACGATTCGTTCCCCTTCCCCTATACGGCGAGCAGCGGCAAGAAGTAACGCCCAGGCGAGGTCGGCGGATCCATCGGTCAGAACACTGGGCGTTGTCGTGACCTCGATGCCGCGACTTCGCGCCTCCGCCACCGCGATGTTGTCGAAACCCACCGCGTAATTAGCCACCACCTTGAGCGAAGGGGCCAGATCGAACAGCTCCGCATCGACCCGATCAGTGAGCATGCAGAGAAGGGCGTCAGCATTTCGAACAGTCTCGAGTAGTTCACTACGAGCAAGTGGGCGATCTTCGGGGTTCGTCCAAACCTCGAAACCAGCATCGATCAACGACTGCACCCCAGGTGCAGGCAGCCGTCGCGTTACAACAATGCGCAAAGTCATGACTGAAACCGTGCCACATCAACCTCAGGAAGACGAACTTTCGATCTCTTCGAAACTCACCGGCGCCAGAAATGCTGCTCGCCGCGCAACGCGACGAAATGCTCCGAGAAGTGGACGGCCGGCGATCAGCAAGAACGCCGCCATGAATGCCGCACGAGGAAGATCAAATCCCAATGACGTAGTGAGATGAAATCCCCAGAAGTGCCGCAAATTTTGAAGCGTCGATGCTGCGGGATCGTACGAGATTGAGGATTCACCATTTGCCACAAATGGCCAGAACCACAAATTCATGGCCAGCCCATAGGCCAACGCAGAAACGGTGCCGTAGGCAGCGAGTAGAACAACTTCGGAGCGTCCTCGCATCGGAGGTAAACATCCGGCAAAGAACCCAATCCAAGCTGCGGCAAACATTTGAAAGGGCAACCACGGGCCCACCCCGCCGGTGAGTAACGCCGAGACAAACAGTGTGAGCGCACCGAGAACGAAACCAAAGCCACGCCCGAAGACCCGGCCCGCCGGAACAAGCAAAAAGAACACTGGCTCGAAACCAGCAACACCTCCGCTCGGAAGTCGTAACGCTGCGCCACAGGCCGCCAACACGCCAAGCAAGGCAACAGACTTGGCGTCGAGAGCGCCTTCGGAAAGTTCGGCCATGATGACACCAAGCAGCAAAGGCACCAAGACGATGAATATCCACGGCGCATCAGAACTATGGGCCAAATTCACTGAGCCTGACGCCTGCCCAAGAAGCGGCCATCCAAACGCCACGATGCCGAGCACAAACGCGGCTGCTAAAAGGACCCACGACCTCGGGGTGAGACGCACCGCATCGACACGAGACCTCGATACGGCAGTTGTCACGCTATGGCACCGGGAGATTCAAGCGCACCAAGAGCAGCTTTGACTTCACTCACCGTGAGCCACGGCTCTGGCGCCATTACCTTGGCAACCTGCGGCGCAAAAACTGGCGAATGACTTACAACCTCACGTGCGGGACCATCGGCAACGATTTCGCCTTCGGCCATCACCACGACACGATCGGCTACTGCAGCAACGACTTCAACATCATGAGTCGCGATGACGACGGCAGTGCCCGCGTTTGCGAATGTTGTGAGCACGTGGATAAGCCTTTGTTTGGCCAAGTAGTCGAGACCGCGAGTGGGTTCATCGAGCAACACCACCGGAGGTTCTGAGGCCAAAATAATGGCGAGAGCAAGGCCTAAACGCTGCCCTTCAGAGAGATCACGAGGATGAGTACGTGCCTCGATTTCGGGAACAATGCGATCCAGAACAGCCCGAGTAGAACCGGGCGCAAGATCAGTATCCCTGTCGGCAGCACGGCATTCTGCGGCCACCGTGTCGTGATAGAGCAGCACTCCGCAATCTTGAGGAACGAGGCCAGCCGCACGGACGATATCGCGAGCCGAAAGCCTATGTGGCTCGCGACCCATCACTCGCACCGATCCGCCAATTGGAGCGCGCAAACCAACGAGATGATTGAGAAGGGTTGACTTACCTGCCCCATTACGTCCCATCACCGCAACAATTTCTCCCGAACGAATTTCAAGATTGACTCCGCGCAGTGCTGTGATTGGTCCGTAACTGGCCTGAAGATTTTCGGTGACCACCACAATCTCACCGATGTTCCGAGGAACCCGAACCGGTGGAACGACCGACGACAATCGCTCGCGCAGTTCCGAGGCGGAACGACGCGCTTCGCGAACAGACAACGGCAGCGGAGACCAACCGGCAAGGCGACCAAGTTCGACCACTGGTGGAGCGACGACAGAAGTTCGCAGGACCTCCGCGGGTAGACCGATAACAACGGGTTGGCCGCCACCAGGTATCAACATCACTCGGTCGGCATATTGAACAACGCGCTCAAGGCGATGTTCAGCGATAAGCACGGTGGTTCCTAAGTCGTGAACAAGTCGGGTCAGCGCAGCCAGAACTTCTTCGGCGGCGGCTGGATCGAGAGCCGAGGTTGGTTCATCAAGAACCAGCACTCGAGGACCGGCGGTGAGAACTGAACCAATGGCGACACGCTGCTGCTGTCCTCCGGACAACGATGCCAGTGGTCGATTTCGTAATTCGTGCAAACCAAGGAGGTCAAGAATGTCTTCGACACGTCGACGCATGATGTCGGGGGCGATACCCAAATTTTCCATGGCGTAGGCCAGTTCGTCTTCGACGTAATCGGTGACAAAACTTGCGGCTGGATCTTGACCAACAAGACCAACGACATCAGCAAGTTCACGAGGCGAAACCTCAGAGGTACGCCGACCATCAACAATGACTGAGCCCTGCATTACGCCACCAGTAAAACGAGGAACAAGTCCGTTCACAGCACGAAGCAAGGTGGACTTCCCTGACCCAGTCACCCCAACGACAAGACAAAGTTCCCCCTCGGGAACCTCGAAATTGACATCGACGAGAATCGGAGCAGGGGCATCGGGATAGGTGACCGTGACGTGTTCGAAACGAATCATGCTGCCACCGCCAAGGGCTGCGATGTTGAGAGAGCAGTGGGGGGAAGCGGCGCGACCCACGCGGGAAGAGAAGCAAGCAGCACGCCCGCCAACGCGGCGAGAGGAATAGCGGGGAACTCCAACGGATACACCGAAGGATCAAGAAGATCTCCGTTGCGAGCCGAGATAACCGACCCAATGACTGCAGCGACACCGCTCAAGGTGATCACCCATTCAGGGAACGCCCAGGGATCAGGGCGATAGCGAGTTCGATGGTTAAGACGGCCACCTACCAACAACGCAGCAACAAACGCGAGAACCGCTAAGACCATCGCCGGCAACCGAAACAACACCGGAGCGCCAGGATCGAGCAATCCATAGGAGCCGATCATCACCAAGACAAGCCCCAAGAGTGTGAGAACAGAACCCAAGCGACGAAGTGGAACAGAAACGTCACCCCGACGTCCGTACCCGCGCGAATCCATCGAGGCGGCTAACGCCACCGATCGTTCAAGCGCTCCCTCGAGAACAGGCATCGCCGCCCCAGACCAAGCGCGAATCCCTCGATCTGAACGGCCCCGGAGGCGACGGGCATCACGGACTTGTCGCGCCGACACAATTGCTTGAGGAGCGAAGGAGAATGCAACCGTCATCGCTACTCCTGCCTCATAAAGTGCAGATGGAAGGGCACGAAGCATCCGATACGGGCTACACAACGAGGTTGCTGCTCCAAAACATGCGACCACAGTTGCCAATCGAAGCCCTTGGTAGAACGCAGCAACGAGCGACTCGGTGGTGACTGTCCCCCCGATAGAAACCCCAGCAGCCCAAGAAGGCAGCGTGACCTCGGGAAGTGAGAACACGATGGTTCCAGGAATTCGAGCTCCAAAAAACACTTGGAAGACCATCCGAATGATGATGACGATTAACCCAAGGCGTAAACAACTCGCAAATGATCGCGCCCAAGGCGCATCGGAACGACGGGAAACAACAACCCAACCGGCAACGGCAACGATCAAACAGAGAAGGAATGGATTTGTGGTGCGCAACGCGCCAGCGGCCAGACCAATTGCCCAAACCCACCACGCGCCCGGGTGAACTAACCGACGCTCACTCACCTAGTTCTCCGAGTCCGGACCCACGCGCCCGTACCAAACGCGGCAACCAACGCAACAACTACTGCCACACTGATCCATTGGCCCGAGGCCAAATTCGTTGATGAGGAAGCAAGGGCAACCTCGACGGTGACTCCGAGTGATGCGTCAGGTGTGTTGACAACGGAAGTAGAAGTTGATGAACCATCGAGGTCCGAAGAGGAAGTGTCCTCTGTGCCCGTGGTTGCGGGTTTCGCCGCGGCATTGGAGGTTGGGCCCGAAGCAGTTCCACTACCAAATGGGTTCTCTTGCGGGACAACTGCCGCGGGACCAGAAAGTGGGGGGAATAACCCTGAGGGAGACAGACGCGGCGAAGGGTCTTTTCCATCACCGGCACCAGTAACAAAACGCCAACCTTCAACATCTCCATCACGGAGTCGCTTAATGAACGGGTTGTAATTTCCGTAGGTCCATGAGCCGCTTGCTCCTGCGAAGTACGCCCAGTAATCGAATCCGCCAGCAGCATTTCGCTCGCCACAGACCGATGCGGCGGGGAACCCACCGATAGCGCATAACAAACCGCTTCCGGCGTAACGCGGTGCAGCAACGCCAGCTAGTGATGCATGACGAGCAAGAAGTTGCGCGCCGGTGGTGTTCTCGGGGACCACCATGCAGGTTGGACTTAACGAGGAACCGGTATCGATCACCAGAACCACGCGTATCTCGCCCGCCGCTAGTGGACCCCCACAATCGGATGCCGACGCCACCCCTTGCCCAAAAGCGAGGCCAACGAGTGATAGAGCTACCACCATCACCGCGGCCAGGGCGCGCCGCACCAAGCGGTTGCTGCTGAGAGTTGAGCGAGATCGGGCCACTGGGATTCTCCGAACGGGTGACAGGACCCGAAACGGAGGTGGATCTTTCCCACCGGCCGAACCGAACCCCATCCCCCGCAATTCCGACGACGGGTAGTGATGGGACATCCCGTCGAAGCAGGCGCTCCGGCTCGTGGCTCCCCTTCCGGAGGCCACCTACGGTTGCGGGTCAGCGCCGGATTTGGACCGGCTTTCCCCACATCGACAGGTTAAGTTGTGGTGCCACCCCACCACATACGCCTCACCGAGTCAATAACCCTCCGCGGCCAGTCTTTCCAATGCCCCCACTAGCGGTTTCACCGGCACCGCCGTAGCCTTCGCCCATGGCTACCAACCACCAGCTGCCCCCGGGCGTCGTTGCCACCGCCGAAGCCATCGGTTCCGCTCTCGGCGATGTTCGCTTGGCACTGGGTCGCGGTGTTCGTGATCTGCTTGCTGGTGACAACCCGCCAGTCCGAGATCTCTACTCTCCGATCGAGGGCGATCCGGGCCTGTTCGGACCCGACAGCGTCACCTGGCGCATCCATGCCGACGGTTCCATGCTTATTGCTGGTATCCGTGCCCTCCTTCTCCAAATGATGCATCCGCTCGCCATGGCGGGCGTTGCCGAGCATTCTGATTATCGGCGCCACCCTCTCGATCGGCTTGCCAACACCACGAAATTCGTTGCTTCCACTACCTGGGGAACAACAGAACAAGCCGATGCTGCGTTGGCAATGGTCGAACGCGTTCACCAACGCGTTGTAGGCACTGCCCCCGATGGTCGCGCGTACTCGGCGAATGACCCCCATCTTCTTTCTTGGGTGCATCACTCCGAAGTCGATTCCTTCCTCCGCACCTACCAGCGTTACGGAGCCTCACCTCTCACTGCCGCCGATGCCGATCGCTACGTGGATGAAATGTCAATCATCAATGATCGGCTTGGTGGCGAATACGCCGCTCGTAGCGTTGCCGAACTCGATCAATGGATGGAACAGATTCGTCCCGAGCTTCGTGCTGATCAACAAGCACTCGACGCGGCGCGTTGGCTTCTGCGAGCGCCGTTGCCGCTGGTGGCCCGACCCGCTTTCGCGATCATCATGCCAGCAGCAATCGGGGTGTTACCCGATTGGGTTCGATCAGAACTGAAACTTCCAAATGTTCCTGTTCTCGACCCGTACATCGTGCGCCCCGCAGCCCGAGCACTTGTCCGCACATTGGAGTGGGCTATCGAAGGCGTCATGCAATCCGAAGCGGCCTAAACGCCGTAACCGCCGTCGATATCAAGCATTTGCCCCGAAATGAAATCGGCACGGTCAGACGCGAGGAAACACACCGCTTCGGCAATATCTACCGCATCACCGAATTTACGAAGCGGGATATTGCGCATCGTTACTTCGAGGGCCGCATCATCAAGATCGCCTGATGCCATGAGGCGCGCCGCCATTCCATCGGTGAGCATTCCAGGACCAACACAGTTTACGCGAACACCAAAGCGACCTTCCTCCGCAGCAAGCGCGCGCACCACTGCTTCAACGGCACCTTTTGTGCCTGACGAAAGTCCGTCACGAACCGGAAAACGGCGAGTCGCCGCAGTTGTTACTGCAACAATCGAACCACCAACCTGACGCAACAGAGGTAACGAGGGTTGCACGATGTTGAAAAATGCCACTGCCTCACCTTCGATTTGGGCGCGATAGGTGGAAGGTTCAACACGACTGAGATGCACCTGGGGAACATGCGGTCCGGCTGCGTGCACCAACGTATGAAGCCCACCGAAGTCACTAGCGGCTCGAGCAATAACTGATGCCGCAACTGATTCATCAACAAGGTCGGCGGGCATCGCTTCGACTCGACCACCAAAGGCAGCAAGTTCGGCCAACAACGCATCAGCCGCATCTCGATTTGAGCGATAGGTGAACAGTACGTCGCTACCCCGCTCGGCGAGCATGCGGCAAATTGCCGCACCAATACCCCCGCTACCACCCGTGACCACTGCGGCGCCGGTCCGTCCTCCGAAATCGTTCACCGGTTCTCCCCTATTGATGTCATGGCCCTTTGGTTTAGTCGCCCGATGGCTCCCGTTGCGACAGACTCGAAGTTCACGGTCTAGGAAGGGCCGCCGGCAACAAACGATATTGCAACACGAAGCCGCCGACCGGACGACCGGTAGCATCGCCGTGTCGTGACTGCCTCCGCTTCTGCCTCCGCTTCCTCCTCCGCACTCCCTTCAGCCTCTACTCACAGGCCTAGCTTCCGAGCCCGTTTTGCCGTGTTGGTTGGAAGGACAGTCGCGGCTTTGTCACGAATCGTTCGTTTCGGCACCGGTTCGGTAATCGGCGGCCGCGCATCGCTGCTCATTGACCCGAATCTGCTCGCCGAATTAACCCGATCGCGCGAGGTCGTGATCGTCAGTGCCACCAATGGGAAGACCACGACCACCCGACTCCTTGCGGCCGCGCTTGGCACCGATCGTGAGGTTGTTTCTAACTGGCTCGGCGCCAATATGACTCCAGGCATCGTTGCTGCCCTCGGGCCGTCGGGGTTCGACACAACTGCGGTTCTCGAAGTTGATGAGCGCTGGGTCGAACTAGTGCTCAGCGCCACCCGAGCAAACACCGTCGTGCTGCTCAACCTCAGTCGCGACCAACTTGACCGCACACAAGAAGTTCGCAAGATCGCAGAACAATGGCGACGCGCACTTACCGCCACGCCGCCAAAGGTTGTGGTCGCCAATGCCGATGATCCGCTGGTTGCGTGGGCGTCCATGGCTGCGCCTTCGGTTATTTGGGTGGCAACAGCACAAGAGTGGACTGCCGATGCTGCTGGTTGCCCTGCATGTTCTGGTCGTATCGATTTCGACAATGGCAATTGGGCGTGCACGTCATGCGTGTTGCGCCGTCCGGTTCCCACTGTGAGCGTCGACCATAAATCAGTCGCGCTTCCTTCTGGTGATTTTCCTTTCGAGATGCGACTTCCCGGAAGAGTCAACCGAATTAACGCGGCGTTTGCTCTCGCTACTGCGAGTTCTTTGAATGCAGATCCAGCACGTGCTCTTGATGCACTTGACGAAGTCGCTGAAGTCGCTGGTCGTTATCGGGTCGCAGCACACAACGGTGCCACCGTTCGTTTACTTCTCGCCAAGAACCCCGCGGGTTGGCATGAAGCTCTCGAACTTCTCGAAAGTTCTGATGCCCCCATCATCGTTGCCATCAACGCTCGAGTTGCTGACGGCCACGACCCATCTTGGCTGTGGGATGTCGAGTTCGAACGACTCAAAGGGCGACACGTCATAGCGATTGGCGAACGACGGTTCGATCTAGCGGTGCGCCTTCGCTATGCCGATATCCGCTACGACATTGCCAAAGATCTCGACACCGCCATCGCTCATATCGCACAGTCACCCGCTTTCTCAAGCACCACCGTCATTGATGTGGCATCGAACTACACAGCCTTTCAAGATCATCTTGACCAACTCGGCGGTGTCATATGAGCCGACTATCAGCGGTTCAGATCGTTTCGCTGTTTCCCGACCTTCTCGGAACCTACGGCGACGGCGGAAACGCTATCGTTTTGGCTCGCCGCCTTGAATGGCGCGGCATTTCGGTTGAATCAATTTCTATTGATGCCGGTGAACCTGTTCCCGATTCCGCCGATCTGTATTTAGTTGGCGGCGGTGAAGATGGCCCGCAGGTGCAAGCAGCGCGAGAACTCAATGCGTCACGCTCTCTTCACCGTGCCGTCGATAAGGGTGCGGTAGTACTGGCAATCTGCGCCGGAATGCAAATACTCGGTCATCACTTCCCCGATGCTGAAGGTAACCGTCAGGTTGGCCTTGGATTACTCGACTGCGAAACAATCCGCGTCGATCGTCCCCGCGCCGTTGGCGAGTTGCTCACAACCGCGGCGCACCTTCAGGGTCCCGATGGTGTCATCGAACTCGGTGTTCTCTCCGGTTTTGAAAACCATGCCGGACGCACGGTACCGGGACCATCCTCGGCCACTCTGGCCACCGTTGAGATTGGTGAAGGGAACGGCAATGGCTCTGAGGGCGTCATCACTGGTCGCGTTGTCGGCACCTACCTTCATGGACCCGCTCTGGCACGTAATCCAGCATTCGCCGATGCGTTACTTGGCTGGGTTGTCGGAAACGATGCACTGACGCCACTCGACGACACTGATGTCGACGCTCTCCGATCAGACCGCTTACGTGCCGCCCGCGAACACGAACTCGCACCGCGCCGATCTTGGCGCGACATCCTTCGACGATCATGACCGCCACTCACCACATCGCTCCCCCTCAAAAGCAGCGAGCGCCGCGCACCAACGCGATCTTGTTGGTTGCGATCATTTCTCTCGCCATTTTCGGCGATGTTCTCGGCTTCAACCAACTGGCGACACAATCTCCAATCGATGCGGTGCTGCAGATCCTCGTCTTTGTTGTTGGTGCCGCCGGGGCCCTTGAAGCGGAGCGAGGTTTTCTCACCGAAACGAAGCTAAGCCGTCGTCTTGTTGCGCTTGGCTTCGCTCTGCTCTCCATCGCCGCCTTCGCTACATGGTTTGCAGGATTCTCAACTGGGGTAATGGCCACACTCGTCACTTTGAGCGGACTTCTCATTGGCGGAGTCGGCATCCACACACTTTGGGGACAAGACCAAAAAATTTCATCCGAATCTCGACAATTAATTGGATTCGTAGCGCTGGCCCAAGGCTTGATCTGCGTGTGGTTCGGGCTACTCGCCTTTGCCGCCATAGAGGGCCCATTGTTCGGCTGATGACTGGCCAAGAGCTTGGCCGCCTCTAAAACTCAAGGCATTACATTTAGAGCACGCGCCCACTTGATGGGCTGGATGGTTACCCGACCACTGTGCCGATGTGTGTGGTGTGGGTGTGTATTTCAACGTACTGGTATGGGGAAGATGAGTTCTTCGGCTCGTTCGGGCACGGTGGATCTACTCCACCCTCGTGATGATTGCACGGTGAAGGTGGCGTCTTCGGCGAGTTTCATTTTGTAGCCAGGTTTATGGAACTCGCGATGGTGCGTGCCGCAGAGCAAGGCCATTCGGTGTACATCGGTTTTGCCGCCTAGGGCCCAGTGGTCGATGTGGTGTACTTCGCAGAATCTGGGTTTTGTTTGACATCCGGGGGCTCTGCAGTGTCGGTCTCGGGCGATGACTGCTTTTCGTTGTGCGGCGGTGGCGCTTCGGACTTCTCGGCCGAGGTTCAACACTTTGGATTCGGTGGTGAGGACTCGTTGGATTACTGAATCGCAGGAAAGAACATTGAGTGCGGCACTGTTGAGCAGCATTGCGTCGGAAGTGATGGCTTGGCCGTGGTGGGCAAGGGCTTCGGTGAACCAGGCCCGTTCAATGTTGTTCCAACCGTTTGTGGCAGCGATACGGTTGAGATCGGAAAGTGTTGTTATACCGGCACCGCGTAACGCCGCAGCGCGGGCTTCGGTGATATCGACAATGAGCGAAACATGAGGTTGGAAACGGCTGCTATCGCCGGGGCCATCGTGATGGTCGAGGGCGGCTTTGGCCATGGCCACAAAGGCGCCAGCGGTGCGTTCGGAAAAGGAACGGTACGCGCCTGTGGGTTGACCGTTTTCGTCCACGGACTCTGGGACTTGGAACACCCGAAGTGCGGCATCAACTATTGCGGCATCAGCACCGAAAAGATGACCGTTAATGGCAAGACTTCCATCCATAAGAGAGGACGCGTGCATTGCGGAGGATGGGGCGTTGAAATCTTCGGGACCATCGCCAGCCTCGGCCATGTGTACCCATTGACGTAAAGCTTTTTCGGTGGAGTTGAAACAAAGCGGTGCAATGGCAGCAATGACAACCTCGCAATGTTCGGCGAACAAGGAAACAAAACGGGGTGGGATGATGTTCACTATTGCCTCGATTTTGGCGCCGGAAAGCACACCGGAACGCCAAGCGGAAGCAACAGCGGGCCAGGACGACATTTTTTGGGCCAGGTGTGCTTCACGCGAAGCGGACCGGCGACTCAGAGCGCATTCGTGGGTCAGCCAGCCGCGCAACGACCCGGCACCTTCATTCCGCCAAAGTTGGAACTCGTCGAACCGGGTTTGAGCCTCGGTAACCAGCGACTGCAACTGGTCGAGTTGACGGTGAACTTCAACAAGCTCAGCCCCATTAGCGCCAATACCGCTACGGGTGAGATGTTGCACCGCAACCACAAGCTCGATCATCGCGGGACTGCAACCGAATGAAACAGATTCGGGACCCACCGCAACACCAGCAGGCGTCGTGGCCCCGGTAGGCGGTGAATGATCTAACGCTTCGAACATGTGTTCGATGATACGGGAGGCGTGCTCGCATGGGAATAGGCCAAAAGAACTAATTCACTGGGAGTAGCCGGGCGAGTAGCCGGGCGAGTAGCCGGGCGAACGAAACGCCTTGCTCTCCGGAGGCGATGACAACTGAGCAGCTCAACCGCCGCCCCCATCACGGCGCCCCCTTCACGGCGCCCCCTTCACGGCGCCCCCTTCACGGCGACAGCGCGGTGGTGGATAGTTCGGCGTGGATACATTCGGTGAGCGCAGGAGGGACTTCTGCTGCTTCAGCGTGTTCGGTCCAGTTGCGAACGCCATACTCCACGTCATCGATGATCGCGCCGGCTTTCGCCACCACGGCGCGGTCGGCGAGTTCGAGAAGTTGCTCCCTTCGGACTCCGTGCGGAGAGCCTGCGATGGTCATCTGATGTTGGAGGAGCCAACCGCCGCCATCAAGGAATGGGAAAGTGAGGTCGAAGGCGGGCGCGAGCCGCCATGAACCGTCTTCGTAGATGAATGCGAGGTTCTTGGTGTGGTCGTCCCTTACCGCCGCCACGAAGTTGAACGTCACCTGTCGGAATGCCTTTCGGCGATCTTCGGCAGGGAGGTCCAGTGAGAGACACGTCTGCAGGAACTGCTCGTAAGTATGCGCGCCCGGGTTCTCAGGGGGAAGGTGAGAGATTGCTGCGAGGGACTGGACGTGCAAGCGTGATGTCGGGCCAGGCCGATCGAAGCGCCGGGTCAAGAAATGTGTGAGCCCGTCGGCTTTGAGGAGTCTGCACTCGGTCATCTCGAGGCCTGCCTGCACGGCCATGAGGTGGTATGCGAACTCGACCTGGGCAAGACCGGTTGAATGTCCGGCGCTTTGTCCCTTGGCCACGTCGAATTTCAACAGCCAGTGGGTGTGGTCCGCGGGCGCGTCGTGTTGGCCGGAGATCACCTCGTTGTTGGGCCCGAGGGCGATGGCGGCTTTGGCTCGTGCCCCGCCCGCAGAGCCGGAGGTGTCCAAAAGGTGCTGCAACGTGGCGCCGGCATCATCTGACTGAAGGGTCCCGCTGATTGCAGCCCGAGCTGCTTTCGTTGTCTCGGAGAGGTTCACCACCGAGGGCAGCTGGGTTAGATCCTCGCGGACAGCCGGGCGGAATGTGAGAGCGCCCATCCCTCGTTCCCCAACGTAACCAAGCCGATCGACGACGGTGATCTGCCCGGGCTGGATGCCGTGGCCTGACAGCCAGGCGTTGGTCAATAGGTCGGCAAACTGTCCGGGCAAGCTGTCAGCAACCAGTCCTGGTGCGCCACGGAATGAGGTGTTTCGCAGTTCAGGGAAGGTCTGGGGCCCAAGTACGCTACGCAGCTTCAGTGGCGCCAGATCCTGTGACGTATCGAGCCAATCTGGGTAGTACTCGAACACTGGGACCTGCGACTTGGGGTCGATGGCGAGGACACCGACCCGCTGTCCGTGGTAGCCGACTTCGACTGCGGCAAGTTGTGTGAATTGCTCAGCCATCGATGCGCCTCGCTCGGGAGCGGACGCGCTGAGGACGACTGGCGACGGCGAAGACAGCGATGGGGGAAACGACTTCTGCCGGCGGCGCCAGCTGATCAAGCCATTCTTCGGCACCGACGGCCCGCAGAACCTTCACGAGAGTCATCAGAGTCGAACCTTGACCTCGTTCGAGGTTGAGTAGCGTCTTCGTGGCCACCCCCGCTTCCGCGGCCACATCCGCTGCGGTGCGGTTGGCGCGGAGACGGCGAGCGCGCAATTGGCTCCCAATCTCTTTCTCGATCTCTGCTGCTGTTTTCCACTTGGCAACTCTCACAGGTAGAACTTTACCTGTTAAAGTCCGAAAACACAAGCAAGTGGCAATTATCTACCTGCAACTGCCGCTACGTCGTGAGTTGGCCATTCGTATTGCCTCATGTCAAAACCTCCGGGAAGGGGCTTTGGTGAGTTCACAAGCGCCTGGTTCACGGCCCGTTTGATGGGTGGCGGGGCTTTGCGCGGCGGAGCGACCTGAATTGTTCTTAGCCCCTACGGGCCAGTAATTCCTCGGCGATTTGTACGGCGTTCAACGCCGCTCCTTTTCGAAGGTTGTCGCCAGAAAGGAAAAGCGAAAGACCGTGCTCGACAGTTTCGTCCACACGAATGCGGCCCACAAAGGTGGGGTCAACTCCAGCAGCCATGAGCGGCGTGGGAATATCGGCCAACTCCACACCAGAAGCTTTCACCAACAGGCGACGAGCATTCTCGGGAGTAATGGAACGCTCGAACGAAGCCGACACCGAAAGTGAGTGTCCGGTATAGACCGGCACACGCACACAGGTGACGGCAACTTTGAGATTGGGAAGTTCAAGGATCTTCTGGCTTTCGTTACGCAACTTATGTTCTTCGTCGGTTTCGCCCCGACCATCGTCAACAAGATTTCCGGCAAACGGAATGACGTTGTAGGCGATAGGGGCGGGGAACTTTGAAGGAATAGGCAGATCAACAGCTGTGCCCGAAATAGCCAGTGCCGAGGCGCCGTCGCCAATCTTTCGCACTTGCTCTTCAAGCTCTGACGTACCGGCGAGTCCACCGCCAGATACCGCCTGGAAAGTTGTGACATTGAGCGCCAGAAGTCCCGCTTCGAGATCGAGCGGTTTCAATACCGGCATGGCCACCATGGTGGTGCAATTGGGATTTGCCACGATGTTCTTGGGGATGGAATCCAACGCATGTGCATTCACTTCAGAAACCACAAGCGGCACCTCGGGATCCATACGAAATGCCGAAGAATTATCGACCACGATGGCGCCGCTTTCGGTGACACGGGGCGCAAGTGCGCGAGCAGTTGCGGCACCGGCCGAGAACAACACAATGTCGAGACCGCGGTAGTCGGCGGTGTCGGCATCTTCAACCTCGACTTCGCTGTCGGCCCATGACAGCAGACGGCCGGCCGAGCGCGAGGATGCAAAGAGACGAAGTTCTGAGACTGGGAACTGACGTTCGGCGAGGATGGCGCGCATAACTGCACCCACCTGACCTGTGGCTCCGAGGATTCCGATACGCATAGGGGGAGAAACCCTAGTGGGGGGTTCCCCGCAATCCCTAGTTAATTTCTCAAAGCCCATAACCCAAGGGGGAAGCGGGAATCAATCGATATAGACAGGTCCGTCGGCCAGACCAAAGGCATCGTGCAATGCAACAACTGCGCGTTCGATATCGGCCTCTGCCACAACGCAACTCACCCGAATAGCAGAGGTGGCAATCATCTCGATATTGATGTTGTTGGCCGCCAACGTTTCAAAGACCGTGGCCGCCACGCCGGGATGAGACTTCATGCCGGCGCCGACAACACTCACCCGAGCAATAGCGGGGTCGCTGTTGATTCGCGATGCGCCAATGTCGGAGGTGTGTTGCTCGCAAATTGCTAGAGCAGACGCAAGTTCACCATGAGGAATGGTGAATGAAATGTCGGTGACACCGTTATCGGAGGTGTTCTGCACAATGAGATCGACATTGATGTCAGAGTCAGCAAGGGCGCGAAAAACTGTAGCGGCGATACCGGGACGATCAGCAACACCACCGATCGTGACCTTTGCTTCGTCGGCGTCGTGCACAACTGCAGAGACAATTGCTTGTTCCATTGTGGGGTCCTCCTTGGTGACGATCGTGCCGTGTTCCCATGTGAACGCCGAACGCACATGGAGATCGACCTCGTGATTGCGGGCGAACTCAACGCTACGCATAGCGGGCTTGGGACAACCATTGGCCGTCATCTCGAGTAATTCATCGAAACTGATCTGATCTATTCGACGGGCATTGTCGACAATTCGCGGATCAGAGGTAAAGACGCCAGTGACGTCGGTGTAAAGCTCACAGCACTCGGCGCCAATGGCATGGGCGATTGCCACCGCAGTGGTATCGGAACCGCCACGGCCTAGGAACGTGTCGTTGTCTTCGGGCGATGAACCTTGCGCGCCGCCAACAACACAAACAAGGCCGGCAGCTAATGCTTCAAGAATACGGGCAGGCCGGACATCGATAATTTTTGCGTTGCGATGGGTGGAGTCGGTGATGAACCCAGCTTGCGCCCCAGTAAACGATTCGGCATCAAGGCCTTGGTCGCAGATCGCCATGGCAAGTAACGCCATGGCTTTGCGTTCGCCAGCAGTAATGAGCATGTCGAGTTCTTTGCCCGGCCGAACGCTCGATACTGCATCGGCAAGACGGAGAAGTTCATCGGTTTCGGTGCCCATCGCCGAAATAACGACCACAACCTGGTTGCCCTTGCGGACGGTGCGGGCCACGTGCTCGGCCACGGCGCGCATGCGCTCGGGGTCAGCCACCGAAGTGCCACCGAATTTCTGAACGAGGAGAGCCACGGGGCGCAACGCTACCGGTCGACACCCCTTTATTCCGAACCCATTTTCCCCTGATTCCGGTTCGGGACCGATCACTTGTAGTTTCTGCATGTGGCCCGCCCTTCAGACAACCGCCGAAAGCGTGAACTTGCGCAACAACGTGCACAGGAAACGGCCGCTACCAAAGTCAGACAATCCCGCCGTCGGCGCCAAATCCTTGCCGGCCTCGTGGCCTGTCTCGTTGTGCTTTCCACCGCGGGGGCGTTCCTTGGATCGCAATCCGCTAATCGATCGACCGCTCCGTCTACTTCTTCAACTTCAAGCACCATCAAGGCGACCGGCGCTGTGCCCAAGCCCGCCAATGCTGGCGCCGCGCTAAGTGGCGAAACTCCATGCCCCGCCGAAGACGGTTCATCACCCCGCACAACTTCGTTCGCGTCTGCCCCGCCCATGTGCATCGATACCGGATCGTTCTACGTAGCAACGATCAACACTCCTTTGGGACCAATCAGCATTCAATTGAACCCGAGGGTGTCGCCCCAATCGGTCAACGCATTCATCGTCCTTGCGCTTTACCATTTCTACGAGGATCAGCCCGTCACCAATGTGGCTGATCGAGCCTCCTTCACCATTGGCACCTCCTTCGCTCCGGGCCTCACCAATGCTCCCGGTTTCGCCATTAACTCAGAGCAACCGGCGGGCGGCACCATTTTCACTCCGGGATTTTTGGCAATTCGTCCCACGTCAGCATCTGGCTTCGGCGCACAACTTGTTGTCTCCACTTTTGAAAAGGCGCCCAACAACGATCAGAACGTCAACCCCTTAGGCATCATGCTGAGCGGCGAGGATGCACTTTTCAAGATCAATACGTTGGCGACACAATCAGGTGACCCGGCGGCCGCGGTTTCTATTTCCTCAATAACGATCAGAAAATCCAGTCCCATCCCCAACTGATCGGGCCGAGTTCACCCCACCGCTAAGAATTGGTAGCGTCCCTAACCGATGGGGACCTCAAAGCGCGAACGCCAAAAAGCCGGCCACCAAGCTCGGCACAATGCTCTCGATGTAATGGACCGAAAGGCATATCGTCGGCGCCAAGTGATTGTTGTTGCGGTGAGCGCTGTAGCGGTGATTGGTGTCGCCGTGTTGTTTGTTGCGCTGAGCGATAACAGTCCGTCGACAACGACTGCTACCGCAACCACCACCACCGCCGCGCCGGCAACCTCAACAACACAGGGTGCCACTTCGGCCGCCGGCAAACCATGCGTTCCGCTTTCTGGAGTTGTCCCCGCTGGTGCGCCAACTCCGAATATTCCTTTGGGTCCGCCACCCACCTCGCTGGTCATTACCGATATCACTGAAGGTTCGGGCTCGCCTGTCGTTGCCACCGACACCGTCACGGTCAACTACATCGGGGTTTCCTGTTCGACCGGACAAATCTTCGACTCATCATGGCGCGGTGGACAGCCCGCGACATTTGGGCTTAACCAAGTCATCCCGGGATGGACTCAAGGTCTTGTGGGCATGAAGCCGGGCGGCAGTCGCCAACTGGTTATCCCGCCCGATCTTGGGTACGGGGCCCAGGGACAGGGCGCAAAAATCGGCCCCAACGAAACGTTGATCTTTGTGGTGGACCTGATTTCGGCAACACCTACAGCCGCCAAGTAACCAATTACTTCAGTTGGGCGCTGGTAGTTCATCTAGGCACACCGACTTTCCATCACGATGAGTGACGACCGCGCCTTTACCTTCGACGCGCCAACCTGAATCTTCATAGATAAGCGCGGTGTGCTCGGGCAACTCCACCAACACGATGTTGGAGGATGCGAGATCGATAGTACGACGCACCTTGTCCGGTGACCACTGATTGCTCCTGGCGATTACGGCAACACCCGATGCGATACCAAGCCCAAGCGTGAACGCACCGCCGCGGGTGTCAACCATTGGGTCGCACAATACGTCGGCGCCCGCATTGCTGCCGGCGAGAACTGCGCCGTTACGCCAGGCTTTGAGAATCGCGTCGAAGACCGGCGTGTCTTTCAGCACCGACTTTATATGCATCGGCGATGTGCCAGTGAGGTAGATAAACGATGCCCCCTCGATAGCAGCAACATTGTCATGATCGAGCGCATCAATGCGCGTGTAGACCGGAACCTCTCGCACAGAAACACCCAAACCAGCAAACCACGCACGCGCTGTTTCAACCGCGCGTCCTGGGTTTTCATAGGCCCAACCAGTGGCCAGCAGAACGACTTCTGTTGTGCCGCTTGCGGCTATGAAACCGGCGTCGAACGCGCAACCTTCAGTGAACTCGCCGCCGCCAATAAGTACGAGTGGTCCAGTCATTGGGAAATCTCCGGTGGAAGAATGGCACGTCGCGCGCTTAACGATACGAAATGCCGAAGGGGAAGAATTGATGTGCGCATCGTGACACGTTCAATGTCATCGATCCCGAGCGAAGTGGCTCGAAGAGCGGCAGGGAGATCACGGCCAAGATGAAGGTGGCCGGTCCGGCGAGAAAGATTGAACGGAGTAGCGGCAATCATTCGAAGCGTTCCTGGTCGCATCACTGGTTCAATGGCTACGAAGCGGCCAGTGGGAGCGATCAGCGACTCGATGGCAACCACCGCCGCGGCAAGATCGGGGAATCGAGTGAGTTCCCCAACCGAAAGCACTCCGTCCCATTCCGGTTCACCATTACCATCAATTGCGCCCACCACAACGAGTCGATCCACGGGATTGGAAAGGTCGAGGATTTTTCCGGCCAGTTGCGTTTCGGCGATGGTTCGCCGACGGGCCAGTTCCTTCGCCACTGAACGGGGGAATTGCAGTGGTGAGTTGTTCATCACAAAACTGGGCTCCGGCACGTCAAGAACGGTAACCGAGGCCCGCTAGGGCGAACGACGGCCGATTTGGTCCCGGAGTTGGGAGCCAGCGGCTACCGAGCGGTAACATCTCAAATTGCGCCGGAAGAGCCGGCATGGAGAACGAGGTCAAAAGCCATGGCTATCAAGAAAATCGGCATCATCGGGTCCGGAATCATGGGATCAGGCATTGCCGAAGTTGCCGCCACCACTGGTCATGAGGTGATGCTGCGCTCACGTTCAATCGAGAGTGCCAACGCAATGGTCGCTGGTTTGCAGAAATCTCTGGCCCGACAGGTGGAAAAAGGCCGACGTGAACAAGCCGATGCCGATGCCACCCTGGCCCGCGTGAGCGCCACCGCCAACCTCGCCGATTTGGCCGATTGCGATCTTGTCATCGAATCGGTAGTCGAGGATCTTGAGGTCAAGCTGGCGTTATTTCGCGAACTCGACAGCATTGTGAAGGCCGACGCCATCATCGCCACCAACACATCCACGCTCCCTGTAGTTGATATGGCCATGGTGACCAACCGTCCCGGCAAGGTGTGCGGGGTTCACTTTTTCAATCCCGCACCGGCAATGAGCCTTGTCGAAATTGTTCGTCCGCTCACCGCCGAGGAAGAAACCATCGAAGCGGTCAAAGAATTTGCGGTCGCTTGCGGCAAAGACCCGGTTGAGGTTGCTGACCGCGCCGGTTTCATCGTCAACGCTCTTTTGTTCCCGTATCTGAATAACGCGGTGCGACTTTTAGAAAATGGTGTCGCCAGCCGAGACGATATCGATACCGCCATGAAGGGTGGCTGCAACTTCCCAATGGGACCGTTGCAACTTCTCGACCTTGTCGGCCTCGACACCTCGGTTGCCATTCTTGATGCGTTATACGAGGAGTTCCGCGATCCCAACTTCTCGCCCGCACCGCGACTTCGACGCATGGTCACCGCGGGTCATCTTGGCCGCAAGTCAGGCCTTGGCTTCTACGACTACCGAAAGTAGAAAGTTGGCATCGCCAACAACTGTGTCGATGCCCACCGAACCCGAGGCCAGCGCGTGGGTGTTGCCCCCTGCCGACACTGCCGAAAAAAATGGTCTCGTCGGAGTTGGCGCCGACCTCGAGCCTGGGACATTGCTCAGCGCCTATCGAGCCGGCATTTTCCCAATGCCGCTTTCGGAGATTGATGCAATGGGCTGGTGGTCGCCAGATCCGCGCGGGATCATTCCGCTCAGTGGCTTGCAAATCTCGCGTTCGCTTCGACGTTCACAGCGCCGATACAACGTCACCTTCGACACCGCATTCGATGATGTGATGGCCAACTGCGCATCGTCATCACGAGATGGAGGATGGATCACTACCAATATTCAACGCGCCTACCGACAACTCCATGATCTCGGCTGGGCCCATTCCGTTGAAACACGAGACGCCAAGACCAACGAACTGGTTGGTGGGCTCTACGGGATTCATATCAATGGGCTGTTCGCGGGCGAATCCATGTTTCAAACCGCTACCGACGCGTCCAAGGTTGCCCTCGTTGCTCTCGTCCAACGATTGCGGGCAATTGGAGCGATCCTGCTCGATGTCCAATGGCAGACCCCTCATCTCGCCACCCTCGGCGCCCAACCAATTCCTCGCCGCGAGTACCTCCAACTTCTTCGCACTGCCCTCGCTGTTTCCGTCTCCCCCTTCACTCCAGTCGTTTCGTCGTGACAACAACACCATCGGTAAGGAAACATGGACCCATGGCCCTTGAAGCGCACGAGCCCCGAACCCCCGACAAACCGTGGATGATGCGCACCTATTCAGGGCACTCCACTGCGCGTGCGTCCAACGAGTTGTACCGCACCAACCTCGCAAAAGGTCAGACCGGGCTTTCCATCGCCTTCGATCTACCGACACAGACTGGCTACGACCCCGACGACCCGAGGGCACGCGGCGAGGTTGGAAAAGTTGGGGTGCCGGTCGCCGAACTTGGCCACATGCACGAACTTCTCGATGGCATTCCTATCGGCGAGATGAACACATCGATGACCATCAACGCGACCGCCGCATGGCTTCTCGCGTTGTACGTGGCCCATGCCGAAGATCATGGGGTTGCCTCAAAGGAACTTCGGGGCACAACGCAGAACGACATCGTCAAGGAATACCTCTCGCGCGGAACCTACATTTTCCCGCCAGAGCCTTCGCGTCGACTCATCGTGGACATGATCGCTTGGTGTTCGCAGAACACCCCAGCATGGAACCCCATGAACGTGTGCAGCTACCACCTCCAAGAGGCCGGGGCCACACCCATTCAGGAGATTGCCTATTCACTGGCAACGGCAATTGATGTTCTTGATGCGGTTCGCGATTCCGGTCAGGTTTCTGCCGAGGGAATGTCTGGCGTTGTTGCGTCCATTTCGTTCTTCGTGAACTCCGGCATTCGTTTCGTTGAAGAAGTGTGCAAGATGCGAGCGTTCACCAAAATGTGGGAAGACATCACCCGCGAGCGTTACGGCATCACCGATCCAAAAGCTCGCCGATTCCGTTACGGCGTGCAGGTGAACTCACTGGGCCTCACCGAAGCGCAGCCCGAGAACAATATTCAGCGCATTGTGCTCGAAATGCTTGGCGTCACACTGTCCAAAGATGCCCGGGCGCGTTCTCTGCAGTTGCCCGCATGGAATGAAGCGCTTGGTCTTCCCCGCCCGTGGGACCAGCAATGGTCTCTGCGAATGCAACAAGTGTTGGCATTCGAAACAGACCTTCTCGACTACGAGGACATCTTCAATGGTTCTCATGTCATCGAAGGTCTCACCAACGAACTCATTTCTGCCGCTCAAGCCGAACTCGAAGAGGTTCTCGCCATGGGTGGGGCCTTCACCGCCATCGAGGAACTCAAAGGTCGACTTGTCGCTTCCAATACCGAGCGTGTTCGCCGCATTGAATCGGGGGATCAAGTTGTTGTTGGCGTCAACCGATTTACCGAAACGGCCGAGTCACCACTGTCTGGAGATGAGTCGATTCTTCGCGTTGATCCCGCCGCGGAGGCACAGACAATTGGTGAGGTAGAACGCTGGCGCAAAAACCGCGCCGCCACTGCGTACGAAACCGCCCTTATCGAATTGCAACGAGTTGCCGGCACCGAGGAAAACATCATGCCGGCCTCCATTGCCTTTGCCCATGCGGGCGGAACCACCGGCGAATGGGCCGGCGCTCTTCGTGATGTGTTTGGCGAATACCGAGCCCCCACTGGTGTGGCCGCGGCAACGGGCATGGGCGGCATGCCTGCCGACCTTCGTGCCATTGCCGACCGAGTTCGGTCGCTTCCCGGAGGCCCTATTCGGCTCCTTGTCGGTAAGCCCGGCCTCGACGGCCACTCCAACGGCGCCGAACAAATTGCCGTTGCTGCTCGTGACTCCGGAATGGAAGTCATCTATCAAGGAATACGGCTCACTCCAGCCCAAATTGCGTCGGTAGCCCGAGACGAAGATGTGGATGTTGTCGGACTTTCCATCCTTTCGGGAAGCCATATGCAACTTGTCCCCGATGTCGTAGCGCGACTTCGTGCCGAAGGCGTGAACTGTCCCGTCATTGTTGGAGGGATCATTCCCGAAGACGACCGACCAAAACTTCTGGCTGCAGGTGTCGCACGTGTCTACACACCTAAAGATTTTGAACTCGGTCGGATCATGAATGACATCACCGATTTGGTGATTGAAACACGAGGCTGATCAGTCGAGTTCGTCCAGAACTTCTTGAGTATCTTCCCCCAGGCCACGGGCCGCAAAACGAACGCCCCCAGGCGTTTCTGATAATCGGGCGATGACATTCTGCATGGGGACTCCACCCACTTCAATGATCGCTTCCCGAGCAACGATGTGGGGATCCACCAAAATATCGGCCATCGAATACACCGGCGCTACCGCAACTTCGGCTTCATCGGCTAGGCGTAACACTTCGCCAATTGTTCGCTCGGCAACCCATGCGCCAACGATGTGATCAATTTCCTCGCGATGGGCAACTCGGTTGTCGAAACTGGCGAAGCGAGGATCGTTAGGGACGCCGACGAGCGCCATCAAACGTTGCGCCACCGATTCGGCGCTAGTTGATATGGCCACCCACTTGCCATCGCGGCACTGATAGGTAGTGCGCGGCACCGAATAAGGAATTCCGGAGCCCAGCCTCGGTTGCTCGTAGCCGGTCAACGCATAGGCCGACACAAGTGGCCCCATGAGATGCAACATCGACTCGAGAAGGCTGACATCAACAACTTGGCCAACACCTGAATGCACCGCAACCATCGTCGCGAAGGCCGCAACGATTGCGGTGACTTCGTCGGTGAGAGCGATTGGCGGCAACATCGGTGCGCCGTCGGGCTCACCATTAATTGCGGCAAAGCCCGACATTGCCTCTGCCTGCGACGCAAAACCTGGACGATTGGCGTACGGGCCGGTTTGGCCAAACCCCGTTACCCGAGTGATGACAAGTTTAGGATTCGCCGCCAACAAATCTTCGGGCACTAACCCCAAAGCCTCGAGTTTTCCTGGTCGAAAATTTTCGACAAGCACATCGGCACTGGCCAGAAGGCGGCGCAGAAGACCAGCGCCTTCATCTGTTTTCAAATCGAGAACGATGGTGCGTTTTCCGCGCCCAGCCATTTTCCAAAACAACGTGACGTCATCGGAAGGGTCGCGCCACCCCAGGGCTCGGACAGTGTCGCCTGCGCCTGGCCGCTCTAATTTGATGACGTCGGCACCGAAGTCGGCGAGATGTCGCGCACAACCGGGCCCAGCGAGAACAGTGGAAATATCGATAACGCGAAGATCAGCCAACGGCGGGCGGTGGGAAGTCACTCTCTAACGCTAACGGCGTTGGGGGAGCAAGCCCTCTTCGCTGACAGCCTCATCCGGCTCTCAATCTCGGTTCGAGTTCACAATCGCCACTGATCAAAATTTAAAAAGGGAACCAGGATTTTCCCGGTCCCCCTTTCACTCGTTGCTACAGATCAGCCAGTGAACACTGGCACCACAGGATCGGTAGGTGCTGTCGTCGATGTAGTGGTTGTCGGTATTGTCGTCGATGTAGTGGTTGTCGGTATTGTCGTCGATGTGGTGGTTGTCGGGGGTGTGGGGTCTGGTTGTTCCTCGTAGGCACCAATATCGGCCCTACCGTTGTACACACGCACATACGGGGTTCCGCGCTGATCGAATTCGTTACCCGCAAACGTGGGCACTGTTACCGGACCGGCATCAATAGCCGGTGAACCAGCAAGTAACGCCATTGTTTGGGTGGCACCACCATTATCGGCCAGCACATCTAGACCAAGAACAAAACCAAG
>Ga0209284_10001762_pt1 | contig 32001 bp, 31 predicted proteins | sample FRY03_FD_187211 | JGI IMG/M metagenome (GOLD analysis project Ga0209284, IMG submission 187211) | Freshwater microbial communities from Lake Fryxell liftoff mats and glacier meltwater in Antarctica - FRY-03 (SPAdes) (version 2) | ecosystem: Environmental > Aquatic > Freshwater > Ice > Glacier... | reverse complement strand
ATTACGGTGAATTGGCCAACGCTCTTTGATATCGAGTGAAGATGTTGGCACATCTAAGGATTCACCAAGTGTGTTAAACACGTGGCCCTTTGTGACATCTCCAACTGGAACAGAAATTGGTGCTCCGGTATCTGAAACTTCAGCACCGCGGACCATTCCGTCCGTTGGTTGCATAGAAATTGCGCGCACAAGGTTGTCACCAATGTGTTGTGCAACTTCCATCGTTAACTTACGAGTTTGACCAGACATAGTCACTTCGACATGTAAGGCGTTAAAGATTGCGGGCATTGAATCGGCTGGGAATTCAATATCCACTACCGGTCCGATAACTCGTGCTACGCGACCCTTACTTGAAGTTTTGGTTGAAGTTTCCATCGACATCACTCACTCCCTGCGCTAGCTGAGGCCAGCGCGTCTGCGCCGCCAACAATTTCACTGATCTCTTGGGTAATTTCGGCCTGACGAGCCGCGTTTGCAAGTCGAGTTAACGACTTAATTAAATCTTCAGCATTATCAGTTGCTGATTTCATTGCGCGACGCCTGGCAGCATGCTCGGAAGCTGCTGATTGCAACATTGCGTTAAATACTCGAGCCCCGATATAGCGAGGAAGCAGTGCATTAAGCACTGTTTCGGCGCCGGGTTCGAATTCATACATTGGCAATAGACCAGTTGGAGCTGGTGTATCTGATTCAACAACTTCCAATGGAAGCATGCGCTTTGCCATCGCATTTTGTGTCAGCATCGAAACGAATTCAGTGAAGACAATATGGATTTCATCGACTCCTGCAAGATCGGTTTGTGCATCTACGATAAAGGCTTTGATGAGCGCGTCGGCAACTGCTTTCGCATCTGCATAAGTTGGGTTATCTGAAAACCCTGACCACGAACCAGCAATTACCCGATTACGGAAACGATAATAATTTACTGCCTTGCGACCGACTAAGTATGAAGTTACACCCAAACCGCGTGACCTAATAAGGGCGGCTAATGCTTCGCCTTCTTTGATTACATTGTTTGAATAGGCACCTGCCATACCGCGATCTGAAGAGATAATTAAAATCGCTGCACGCTTTGGATTCTCTGATGCTGTTGTTAATGGATGATTTGTTGATGAATAACTGGCAACTGCAGATACCGCACGAGTCAACTCATTTGCATAAGGAGTTGAAGATTTAACTCGTTGTCGCGCCTTGACAATACGAGAGGCGGAAATTAATTCCATCGCTTTCGTGATTTTCTTGGTCGCTTTTACCGAACGCATTCGGCGGCGATATATACGAAGTTGGGCACCCATTTTTTACTTCTTCACCGCTGGTGGCACATACTTAATGATTTGTTCCACACCTTCGCCATCAAGGGCATCGGCTGGCGCTTCATTTATCACATCTGCTACTGATGATTTAAACATCTTCTTGAAAGTTGCAATTGCTTCTTCCATAGATTTGATGGTGTCATCATTTAATTCTTTAGTTTCAGATATGACAGTAAAGATTGCTTTACGTTCACGGCCAATGAATTCAAGAAGCTCGTTTTCAAATCGGCGAATATCGGCGAGTGGAATTTCATCTAGTTTTCCTGAAGTACCAGACCAGATTGAAACAATTTGGCGCTCTAGTGAAAATGGCGAGTACTGGCCTTGCTTTAAAAGTTCAACCATGCGCGCACCGCGCTCAAGTTGTGCCTTTGATGCCGCATCTAGATCTGAACCAAATGCTGAGAAAGCTTCCATTTCGCGGAACTGGGCAAGGTCAAGCCGCAGGCGTCCAGCAATTTTCTTCATCGCTTTAGTTTGCGCCGAACCACCAACGCGTGAAACCGAGATACCAACGTTAATCGCTGGGCGAACGCCGGCGTTAAACAAATCAGTTTCCAAGAAGCACTGTCCGTCAGTAATTGAAATTACGTTTGTAGGAATAAAAGCAGATACGTCATTTCCCTTTGTTTCAACAATTGGCAGACCGGTCATTGAACCGCCACCTAATTCATCTGAAAGTTTTGCGCAACGTTCTAGCAAACGTGAGTGTAGGTAGAAAATATCGCCTGGGTAAGCTTCGCGACCTGGTGGACGGCGTAGCAACAACGAGACCGAACGATAAGCCTCTGCTTGCTTTGATAAATCATCAAAAACAATAAGTACGTGTTGTCCTGCATACATCCAGTGCTGACCAATTGCAGAACCTGTATATGGTGCTAAATATTTAAAGCCGGCCGGATCTGATGCAGGTGATGCAACAATTGTTGTGTATTCCATCGCGCCAGCTTCTTCAAGTGCGCCTTTAACGGATGCAATTGTTGAACCCTTCTGTCCAATAGCAACATAAATACATTTAACTTGCTTCTTTGGATCTCCTGATAACCAGTTTTCACGTTGGTTAATAATTGCGTCAACTGCAACGGCGGTCTTACCAGTTTGGCGATCACCAATAATTAATTGACGTTGTCCGCGACCAATAGCGGTCATCGCATCGATAGCTTTAATTCCAGTAGCAAGCGGTTCTTTTACTGGTTGACGTTGAACTACAGAGGGAGCCTGTAATTCAAGGGCGCGGCGAGTATCAGATTTAATTTCACCTTTGCCATCGATTGGGCGGCCGAGTGTGTCAACAACGCGACCAAGGAAAGCATCGCCAACTGGAACAGAGAGGATTTCACCGGTACGGCGTACTGATGTTCCTTCTTCAATACCTTCGTACCCGCCCAAAATAACAACGCCGATTTCACGAACATCAAGGTTTAGCGCCAATCCCAAAGTGCCATTTTCGAACTGCAAAAGTTCGTTGGCCATTGTTGATGGCAAACCTTCTACCCGAGCGATTCCGTCGCCTGCTTGGGTAACGGTTCCAACTTCGTCGCGAGCAGCAACGCCTGGATCGTATGACTTAACAAAATTCGCTAAGGCATCCCGAATCTCTTCGGGTTTGATCTTTAGCTCGGCCATATCTTTCTCCCTTTTCTTATTTATCTCTTGAAATTAATTTCTGCCAGCAAGTTCGCGGGATGCTCCTGCAATTCGATATGAAAGTGTTCCATCAACTAATTCATCTGCAAATTTCACGGAAACTCCGCCAATGACACTTGCATCTATTTCAACGCTAACGCTAACGGGTTGGCCAACTTGCTTAGTCATAGCCGTTACCAGACGCTGCGTTTGCGCTGAACTCATTGGAAGTGCAACGCGCACCAGAACAATTAGTCGATTGCGACGGGCGGCCAAGGCATAGGCATAATCAGCAAAAGCTGATTCCACATTGCGGCCCCGCCAATTATTTACCAAATTTGTTACTAATTTAATGGTCGAACTTGTTGCGCTCTTGCCCAATAATTCTAAGACCAATGCGCTCTTTGCAGATTGCGAACTAGAAGTTAGCGCTTTACGCAAATCATAAGAGCTGGCAATTGCGCTTGTTACACTAAATATTTCTTCTTCGACCCGATCTAATTCGCCAGCAATATTGGCGGCCGATGCTTCGGCTTCAATTGCTAATGATTCAATAATAATTACTAGGTCTTTTGGTGCAGACCAGCGAAGCGTGGCCACCTCGGTAACAACCTTAATTGCAACCGGGCCAAGGCTCTGGCCAAATAAGCCTTGAATCAGAACGGTTTTAGCTGCATCATCTCTAGCTGGGTCGGTTACCGCGCGACGAAGGGAAATATTCTCATCAAGGGTTTTTGCAGCGAAGAAGAGCTCACTACAAAGATTTGATGCAGAATCTGAGGTTGCACCATTTACGGCAGCATCAAGGACTGCGCGAGCAATCTTTAAAGATTGTCGGCTGCTGCCACCAAAGTGCGCTCTCATTTTTCTCTACTTGCTCTTTTCAAGATCGTCTAAAAAGCGGTCAACTACGCGCGATTGGCGGGCTTGATCATCTAGAGCTTCACCAACAATTTTCGAAGCAAGATCAACTGCGAGCGCACCGACTTCGGCACGAAGAGATGTGATTGCTTGTTGGCGCTCTGCTTCAATAGATGCGTGCGCTGCAGCAGTGATGCGAGCAGCTTCTTCTTGCGCTTTGGTGCGCATCTCATCAATGATGGATACGCCCTGAACGCGAGCCTCTTCGCGAAGTACTTGTGCTTCTTCGCGTGCCATTGAAAGTTGTTCGGTGTACTGACGAAGTGCGCGCTCTGCTTCGAGTTGCGCCTTCTCTGCCCGTTCCATGCCACCTTGAATAGCGCTTGTACGCTCCGTAAATGCCTTTTCAAACATTGGAACGACTTTGCTACGCAAGACGAGAAAGAGGAGAGTGAAGGCAATAAATCCCACCACGAGTTCAGCTGTATGCGGAATCAGTGGATTCAGCTTCGCGCCCGGCACAGCCAAAATTAAAGTCTGCATTGTCTACTAATAAATTCTTATTAGAGAACGAATGCGAGAACGAGACCGAAGAGTGCAAGTGCTTCAGCAAGTGCGAATCCAAGGAACGCGATTGGCTGAAGAACGCTACGTGCTTCTGGTTGACGAGCTACGCCGTTGATATATGCAGCGAAAATCAATCCTATTGCAATTCCAGGACCGATTGTTGATAGGCCAAAACCGACCAGGTTGAGTGTGCCTGTCATTTTTTCTTACCTTTCGTTAGGTGTTCGTTAGTGCTCGTCGGCAAGGGCGCCGGCGATGTAGAGAGCAGTTAGAAGGGTGAAAATGTACGCCTGAAGGCATTGCACCAGAAATTCGAAGAACGTCAGGGCAATTCCAAAAGTAAATGAAAATGGGCTTAACAACTTCATAATCAGATTGGAATCACGGAGCATGTAATCGCCACCTGTAATGAATACAAGAAGTAAAAGGTGACCAGCAAACATATTTGCAAAAAGACGCAATGAAAGAGTCAGCGGGCGTGATACAAAAAATGTTACTAACTCAATTGGAGTGAGCAAAATGTAGGCCGCTTTAGGAACACCAGGCATAAACATTATGTCCTTGAAATATTTTCTGAAACCTTGTTTGCGAATTCCAACATAGTGAAAAGTTGCAAAGGTGAAAATTGCCAAAACATATGGAAATCCCACGCGCGACATGGTGGGGAATTGAAGGAAAGGAATAATTCCGAACAAGTTGTTGGTAAGAACAAAAGTAAAGAGAGTAAAGAGATACGGTACAAAGCGTATAAATTCTGGCCCGATTACTTCGCGAGCCAAGTTATTGCGAACAAATGAGTAGATTCCTTCGCCAGCAAATTGAAACTTTGATGGAACGATTGCAGCTTTGCGTGATGCAGCGATAAAGAAAACTGAAATCAAGATAACTGAGAGAAAAACTAGGAATATAGGCTTGGTTGCATAAACGCTATTCCCAAAAATAGGTGGCAGATTAAAGTCATTTGCACTAGGTGGAACAAAGCCATCTTGTTTGGCAAGTTGCACAACGGCCACTGAGGAAGCTCCTTTAAAACAGAGATTTATTACTTACGGATCGGGAAGACGCCTAACTGTAATAGCAAGCGCTAGTTTCGCCCAAACCGAAGCCAGACCACATAGAGCGATGCCACAAGCCCGGTGAGCATCCCAATGACGACCAGAAAGTCCGTGTTAAACCAATTATCAAGGCCCCACCCGATGCCGCCCCAGATTATTAACCCAGAGGTGAGGTAGCCCACAATCGTCCATAGGGCATGGTCTTCATTTCGTGGCCCAGTCGGTTCTTTTGAATTGCTCATAAAAATTATCCTATCCCTTACTTGGGCAGCGGTAAATGCAAGCGCAATTTTAGAAAGGCTCTGATTTCACCACCCATCCAAGCAAAAATTATTGAAACCGCACTAATTGCAAAACTGGATCGGCTAACAGTTTCGGGGGCGCTGTATTTAGTGACTAAAAATAGTATCGCACCGATAAAAAGAACTTTTATAAAATAAGAAAACATCGCCAAGCCCATTGTTACGACAGGTTCGATGTCACGAGAAATACGCCCTATAACTAAACGCACCGATAAAAAAACTACGACGATTGTGCAAGCCAGCGCGCTGCCAAAAAAACCGGCCCGATGGTTCCAAATTGAATTTCCGGCCAGCATGACTAGGCTAACAATGCTAGCTGGCCAAAGCGGGCCCTTCCAGATATTTGCATTGGAATTATCCATACTCATGGGGCCACAATCTTTCTGCGTGTGAGCAAGACTGAAAATAAAAACATAGCGCCGCCGATTAATAAAGCAATCCAGAGCGGAGTAAATGCCGAAATTGTTACTGGAAAAGCAACAGTTGCTGTCCAAAAATAAAGGATAACTGCGCTCTGTTGTTGTGATCTACCAGCACTTAGCAACCGGTGATGTAAGTGCAGATTATCAGGTGCAAATGGAGATTTTCCGACACTAACTCTGCGCGCAACTGCAAGTAATAAATCTGCTAGTGGAATTGCAAGAACTGCAAATGGCAGAAGCAGTGGCAATAAATTCGGGCCAGCAGCCTCTGCCATAATTGCGTTTGGATCTACTTGACCAGTTAATGTAATCGCAGCGGCTGCAAGTAGAAGGCCAAGCAGCATCGAACCCGAGTCCCCCATAAATATTCGCGCAGGATGAACGTTATGTGGCAGAAATCCTATGCATATGCCAACCAAAACTGCAGTTATTAATGATGGAGCACCTGCACGGCTAAAGCCATAAACAACAGCTAATAAATAGGCAAAAGCAAAGAATGCAATACCAGCAATTGCAACGACTCCGGCAGCAAGACCGTCCAGACCATCTATAAAGTTAACAGCATTAATTGTTACAAGGACTATCAGCACAGTAACTAACTGGCCAATGCTTGGCGGAAGAGTTATGACACCATTAATTGGCAACCAAAGAATTTGAATTCCATAAATTAATAAGATACCTGCAGCCAAGGCCTGTCCAGCCAATTTAGTAAGGGCATCTAATTGAAAGCGATCATCAGCCATTCCAAGGGCCACAATAAAAGTTCCCGCTAAGAAAATACCTTGTACTTCCTGTCCAAAAGATTCTCCTACAAGTGGCAGATGACGCACTATTAAAAAAGTTAGGGTCATTGCACACCACATTGCAACGCCACCCCAACGCGGAGTCGGAGATGTGTGAATATCGCGATCGCGAATTCCGGCAACTGCGCCAAATCGGATTGCGAACTTTCTAATAGTTGGAGTAATTAGATAACAAAGCGCCGCCGATAAAAGTAGCGTTACCAAATACTCGCGCATTTTTTCTTTCTACTAAGCCTGGTAGATTGGGAAACGAGCAGTGAGTTCTTCAACTTCGGCCTTAATGGCTGCAGCGCTACTTGGTTGATCTGCAGCGCGGATGGCGCGAGAAATTAGCGAAGCAATTATTTTCATTTCATTAACGCCCATACCTTGGGTTGTTGTTGCTGGAGTTCCAACACGAATTCCACTTGTTACTGATGGCGATTCTGGGTCAAACGGAATCGAATTTTTATTTAAAACTATTCCCGATGCGCCACAGCGCTGATCGGCTATCTTGCCATTGATTCCAGTGCCGCGGATATCAATTAAGGCTAAGTGAGTTTGAGTTCCACCCGAAACCGCGCGCATTCCTTCACTCTCTAGGCCAGCAGCAAGTGCCTTTGCGTTAATAATTACATCCTTAGCATATTTTTGAAAAGCAGGTGTTGCGCATTCTTTAAGGGCTACTGCTTTGCCTGCAACTGCCGACATGATTGGGCCGCCCTGTATTCCAGGAAAAACTGCCTTATCAATTGCCGCAGCATGCTCGGCTTTCGACAAAATCATTCCTCCGCGAGGTCCGCGTAAAACTTTATGTGTTGTAAATGAGACCACATCGGCAAATGGAACAGGTGATGGAATTGCCTTGCCTGCAACAAGACCGATGAAGTGCGCAGCATCGACCCACATGATTGCACCAACTTCATCGCAAATCGCACGCACCTTTTCAAAGTCAATCAAACTTGGATAGGCAGTTGCTCCGGAACAAATCATTTTTGGTTTGTGTTTAATTGCTAAGTCGCGCAATTCGTCATAGTCAATTAATTCGTTATCTTGGCGAACGCCATAGGACTCGACGTTAAACCATTTACCTGAAAAATTAACTTTCGAACCGTGCGTTAAGTGACCACCGTGTGGCAGGGACATCGCTAAAACAGTATCGCCCGGTTTTGTAAAAGCTTGATAGACCGCAATATTGGCGCTGGCTCCGGAATGAGATTGAACATTTGCATGTTCGGCACCAAATAATTCCTTAGCGCGGTTGATTGCAAGAATTTCTACCTTATCGACTTCTTCGCAGCCACCGTAATAACGCTTGCTTGGATAACCTTCAGCATATTTATTAGAAAGTGTTGAACCAAGGGCTGCCAGTACCGCACGCGAAGTGAAATTCTCTGATGCAATTAGTTGCAAATTTTTTTGTTGGCGCCCCAGTTCTGAAAGCAGAATTCCTGCAACATCAGGATCTTGTTTGGAAAGTACGGTGAAATCTGGGCCATAAAAAGGTTCAGTCAACATGGGGCAACCTTAGCGTCTGGACTTTTAAAGTGAACCAAAAGCCGTGCGCATAACATCTGGGACCACATCGCGCACATCATCGACTGAGATGGAGCCCACGCGAATTACTCTCAAACCCGCACTTTCTACTTCGATTAGTGAAGTTCGATCCCCTTTGCGAAGAGTGCCGGCGCTAAATTTTACTGCAATATCCGAATCTGTGGCCTGAATTTCTTTTATTGCGCGAACCGGTGGTTGTCCAGTAAAGGTTGCGCTGGCAATGGCTAGCGGGCCAGTTTTTGCGAGCAGAGCTTTTGCAAATTTTGCTCTGGGAACGCGCACACAGACAAGATCAAGATCCCCATTATCACCAAGATTCCAAGTCAGTCCCAATTGTGGTCGCAGATTCATCGAGAGCATTCCTGGCCAAAATTTTTTCATAAGTGCTGAAATATCGGGAGTTATGTCGCGAACAATTCCTTCGACTGTTTTTATATTTGCAGCTAAAACTTGTGCCATCACGCCAAGTTCGTCGCGACGCAATACGTGCATCGCACGCACGCTCTCTTCTCTAAATGCATCACAAGCGTAGGCATAGCTATTTTCAAGTGGAATGACAATTATGTAACCATCACGAATGGCCTTTTCGGCGCGGTTAAGATGCTTTTGGAAAACGCCTTTCTTAAGATCGACCTCTTGGACCATGGTTATTTCCTTTCTTGCTTTCTAACCGCACTAGTCCAACGCGGACGCCCCGCAAGGTCTTGGTGCAAAACTATATCTTCGAAATCTAGGGCTAAATCCGCAGCTATGACAAGTCCTTGATCTTCGGTGTGTTCAATAACAAGAATTCCACCACTCTTAAGTAACCGGCTGGCCGCGGAAATAAATAACCTTGGAATCTCGATCCCGCTGGGTCCACCAAATAGCGCAATATGTGGTTCAAAACCAATCACATCACGCGGTAAATCTTGGGTATCTGGAATATAAGGCGGATTAGCAATAACAACATCGCACTTAATCCCATGCAAGGCATCGGTTACATCGCTTTCTACTACGCGAACATTTTCTGAAATCACAGCCACATTTTTCTTTAACCAATAAATCGCCTCTGGGCTTTTCTCAACTGCGATAACTCGAGAACTTGGGGCCTCGGTTGCTATAGCAAGTGCTAAAGCACCCGAGCCTGCCCCTAAATCAACAACACTGACAATTCCCTTTAGATTTGAAATATGTTTCAAAATTGCATCTACTAGGAGTTCGCTCTCGGGTCTTGGCACAAGAACTCCAGGACCAACTGCAATTTCTAAGTGTCTAAAATGCGCTATTCCAGTTAAATACTGCAATGGCTCGTGATTTATTCGCCGATCAAGAAGTTCAAAGAAAAATTCTTCTATTGTCTCTAAGTCTTCGATATTTTTTAGCGTATTTTCTAGCAAGACTGGATTATGTAAATCCATTCTACTTATTCCAAAGCAATGCGCAAGCAGATGTTCGGCATCTATTTCGGCAAGTGCCTCCTCGGCCAACTGTACTTTTGCCCCTCGTAATAACTCTTTGATATCCATAAGAAATTAACTTGTAGCGGCCAAACGCGCAGCCTTATCGGCATCTAGCAAAGATTGGATTACGCCATCTAATTCGCCATTTAGCACCGAATCTAAATTATTAGATTTAAAATTCACACGATGATCACTCAAACGATTTTCTGGAAAGTTGTATGTGCGAATTCGCTCGCTTCTATCAACAGTTCGAACTTGGCTTTTTCGTTCAGCTGCTGCGATGGCATCTTGGGCTTCTTGCACAGCAGCCAACATGCGCGCGCGCAAGATGCGAAGCGCCGATTCCTTGTTTTGTAATTGGCTTTTCTCGTTCTGGCACGAGACAACAATGCCGGTTGGAATGTGCGTTAAGCGAACCGCTGAATCGGTTGTATTAACGCTTTGCCCACCCGGTCCACTTGAGCGAAAGACATCGACTCGTACATCATTCATATTTAATTCAACATCGACTTCTTCGGCTTCTGGCAAAACTAGAACTCCTGCAGCAGAGGTATGAATGCGCCCCTGTGATTCTGTCTCGGGCACACGTTGAACACGGTGGACTCCACCCTCAAATTTCAAACGCGCATAAGGAGATTCGCCAGGCTTAGCAATACCTTTTGATTTAATTGCAATCGAAATATCTTTATAGCCGCCCATTTCGCTATCAGTTACATCGATTATTTCAGTCTTCCAGCCGCTTTTTTCGGCATAGCGCAGATACATGCGCAATAAATCACCAGCAAAGAGGGCGGATTCATCGCCTCCGGCGCCAGCTTTAATTTCCATAATTACATCGCGATCATCATTTGGATCGCGCGGTAAAAGTAGCTCTTCTAATTTCGCGGCCACGGCGATGCAAGTTGCTTCTAGTGCGGCAATTTCAGATGCGAAATCAGGATCTGCTTGCACTAATTCGCGTCCTGCACTCAAATCATCTTCGGCGCTCTTCCATGCTTTAAAACCCGCAACTACAGGACCAAGCTGGGCATACCTGCGACCTAATTGGCGCGCCTTATTTTGATCATTGTGAATCGAAGGATCAGCCATCTCTGCTTCAAGTTGCGCGTATTCGCGCACCATTTCGTGTGCTGATGCAAAACGATCGCTACTCATCTGGCTTCTCCTTTCTTTTCTCGAATCAAATTTAAATTTAGCGCACTAATTAAAAGCAAAGACCGCAACCGCCACCAATTGGTGAGCAGTGTTGCGGCCTATAAGATGCGCTACTTGGCGGCTTTTTTACCGAAACGCTCTTCGAACTTGGCTACGCGTCCACCAGTATCAAGAATGCGCTGCTTGCCGGTATAGAACGGGTGACAGACTGAACAAACTTCAACATAGATTGAACCATTCGTAACAGTTGAACGAGTTGTAAAAGTTTCGCCACAACCGCAAGTAACGATGGTTTCTTTATACTCTGGATGAATCTCTGTCTTCATTTTCTTCCCTTATCTTCTAGCCTGGGTCCGCAATTGCGGTGAACCAAGCGAACGGTTAACGGAAGAAAGATTAGCCGAAGCGCCTATAAATCACGAAATCCCAGCTTTTATAAGCCTAATAAATAGGAGATCGCCTCTTTGGCTGACCAGCCATTTTTAAAATGGGAATGCAATTCTTTGAGACCCTCTACATCTGATCCAAGAGTTAAAAGTGTTGGTTCTACATAGCCCGAGAGTCTGTGTTGGGGTAAACCAATATTAGACATCAGCCCGTTGCATAAACATTTTCGTCCAATAAGAGATTCGGTCTCACCGCCCTTCTTCAAATAAGCCCTATCAGGCTCTCCCGAACAACGATAACCAATTCGGCCACTTGCAAATTCCACAGGAGTGCGTAGATAACTTAAATCACATAATTTTTCTCTTGTTTCATAAACATCACTTTCGGATGTTGAGTTGGGGACACTCACAATTTTAATTGGAAAGGAAGTGGGTGATGCCAATAAATCTGTGTGAATATCCAGATTTCCAGAATCAAGTTGTTCCAATACTTGCGCGCGAAGTTCTTTGGTAAATCCAGATTCTTCGCAGAGCGCAAAAATAGTTCCTACTTGGATTCCCGCTGCTCCAGTTTCGAGTGCAGATATTAATTGTTCAGGTTTGCCGAATCCACCAGCTAACCAAAATGGAAGACCTAACGCTTTTATTTTTTCAAGATTAGGTTCATCTCTTGGTCCATAAATTGGTTCATTATTCTCATCTAAAACTATTTTACCTCTGGGTGGCGCGTTATGCCCTCCAGCAATACTGGATTCAATAATAAAACCATCCGGTTTAGTTATCTCTTCGCGGGCCAAATAAGTAGCTAAAATATCGGATGAAATTATCGCTAAAAATTGCGGGCGTTTGATAGGAAAATCTGAATCTGGAATGAATTCTTTTGGATTAATCTCAATTGAAATCGGATTGGTTGCATTTTTTACTTCAATTGAAAGTTGGGCGGCATTGCCCAAAGATATCTCCTTAATAAAGTGCGGGATTTCTCGAGGAAGACCTGCCCCCATCAATACATAATCAACACCTGCCATCATCGCGCCAAGAATTGAGGCACCATTTGCCATTTGTATCTTCTCGAGCAAGTTAATCCCAATCAAGCCTTGATGACCTTCTTTAGCCAACCACACTTCAACAAATGAACTAATAACTAATAATTCGCGAGCAGAATGAATCTGGTTAACTACTAATTTATGGGCCGCCAAAAAAGGCACATTAGGATCTTTGCCACCTTCAATAAAATAGCGATGCAGAATTGGGCCAATCATTTTTTTATCTGGAAATGCGGCAAGCGCTCTACGCATATGGCCATCAGCATCGCCAAGTTGTAAGCGTCTAACTAAAACATTATCGATCGCTGTGCCCGATACGACTCCAAGTTGGCCGTATTGCGAAACGGCGCGGGCCATTTCCCAATTGGAAACTGCGATACCCATTCCGCCTTGAATGATTTTTGGTTGCGTAATCATAACTGCCTGACATTATCCTGCATGAAAATATCTACTGACCAGTTAGGTAGTGCTGGCTCTCAAATGAGTGCCAGCACGCGAATTAATTCATACTAATCAAATCAATTTGGCTACCATCACATAATGCAATTTAAAACTATCATCGAACCCTTCCGTATTCACTCCGTTGAACCACTGCGCCTTACAACAGAAGCGGAACGCAAAGCCGCACTCGTTAAAGCTGGATACAACTTATTTAGCATTCGGGCAATCGATGTGATGATTGATTTACTGACGGATTCTGGAACGGGTGCGATGAGTCGTGACCAATGGGCAGCAATTCAACACGGCGATGAATCGTATGCGGGTTCGCCGTCTTGGGAGATTTTTAGAGACGCGGTTAAATCTCTCTTTCCATTTAAACATGTAATCCCAACTCACCAAGGCCGTGCTGCAGAAAAAATACTTTTTACCGTTCTGGGTGGTATGGGTAAAGTAGTTCCAAATAACACACACTTTGATACAACACGGGCAAACATTGAATTTAGTGGTGCACGTGCAGTTGATTTAGTTATAGCCGAGGGCAAGGATCCAAAAAATTTGCATCCTTTTAAAGGGAACATGGATATAGAGGCTCTGGAAAAATTCATTGCGGATACTGGAGTTGAAAATATTCCAGTAGTTATGTTGACAGTTACAAATAATTCTGGTGGCGGACAACCAGTCTCTCTCGCAAATATTCGTGCAGTCAGTCAAGTATGCAAGAAGCATGGGCTTCTCTTCTTCTTAGATGCTTGTCGTTATGCTGAAAATGCTTGGTTCATTCGCGAACGCGAAGCAGGCCAGGGCGAACGAGAAGTTGCCGACATCGTTCGTGAGATGGCATCTCTTGCCGATGGAATGACAATTAGTGCCAAGAAAGACCCGATGGGAAATATTGGCGGGTGGTTAGCCCTCAATGACGACGCTTTAGCTGAGCAATCCCGAAATCTTTTAATTCTCACTGAAGGTTTCCCAACATATGGTGGTTTAGCCGGTAGAGATCTAGAAGCGCTTGCTGTTGGTATCGCTGAATCAGTTTCCCACGATTATTTGCAGTATCGAATTCGTTCAACGGCATATTTAGGAAATGCATTGTCTGAAGCAGGAATTCCAGTGGTACTTCCCATTGGTGGACATGCGGTTTATATCGATGCCCGAGCAATGTTGCCGCATATTCCCTCTTTGGAATACCCCGGACAAGCGCTAGCCGTTGCACTGTATGAAAAAGGTGGAGTGCGCGGTTGCGAAATTGGAACCGTAATGTTTGGTGAGCAACCCGATGGAAGTGAGAAACCAGCCGCAATGGATTTGGTTCGATTAGCAATTCCGCGCAGAACGTATACCCAAAGCCATATCGACTATGTCATCGAGGTTTGTTTAGCTGTTGCAAAAGAATCAGCTTCACTGCGCGGCTATCGAATTGTTAAAGCTCCTAAAGCACTTCGGCATTTCACTGCAGTTTTTGAGTCGATTTAACCCTCGTTAATCCCTGAAGTTGTCTTTTGAATCTGCATCAAGAATTCAACATTGGACTTAGTGCCCTTCATCTTCTCGAGCAGTAATTCAAGGGCGGCTTGTGGTTCAAGCGCGTGAAGAACGCGACGAAGTTTCCAGACAATATTTAGTTCTTCGCTACCCATAAGAATTTCTTCTTTACGAGTACCAGAACCCACAACATCAACGGCTGGGAAAATGCGCTTATCTGCAATCCTACGATTGAGAATAAGTTCCATGTTTCCTGTGCCCTTGAACTCTTCGAAAATAACTTCATCCATGCGTGAACCTGTATCAACAAGGGCTGTTGCAAGAATTGTTAGAGATCCACCATCTTCAATATTACGAGCAGCACCAAAGAATTTCTTAGGTGGGTAAAGGGCAGCCGAATCAACGCCACCAGAGAGAACGCGGCCTGATGCAGGTGCTGAAATATTGTAGGCACGACCAAGGCGGGTAATTGAATCGAGCAGAACAACAACATCGTGACCCAGTTCAACAAGGCGCTTTGCGCGTTCGATTGCAAGTTCTGCAATTGTTGTGTGGTCATCTGCTGGTCGATCGAAAGTCGAAGCGATTACTTCACCCTTAACCGAGCGTTGCATATCTGTAACTTCTTCGGGACGCTCATCAACTAGTACAACCATTAAGTGGCACTCTGGATTGTTAGTAGTAATAGCGTTAGCAATTGCTTGCAAAACCATTGTCTTACCAGCCTTTGGCGGCGAAACGATTAGTCCGCGCTGGCCTTTACCAATTGGCGCGATTAAATCAATCACGCGAGTTGTCAAAACATTGGCTTCAGTTTCAAGGCGTAAACGCTCTTGTGGGTATAGCGGAACTAAATTATTGAATTCAACCCGATTACGCGCTTCTTCTGGGCTGACTCCATTAATAGTTTCCAAAGTAATCAAAGCATTAAATTTCGCACGCTGTTCGCCTTCGCGAGCTTGACGAACTTGCCCAGTTACAACATCGCCTTTGCGAAGTCCATTTTTACGTACCTGTTGAAGTGAAACATAAACATCATTTGGCCCTGGCAAATATCCAGAGGTGCGGATGAAGGCATAACTTTCCAGAACGTCTAGTAAGCCGCTGACTGGAACCAATACATCATCTTCTGATAAAACGGGTTCGCGTTCTTCGCGTGGCGCACGGTCTCTGTTGCGGTCTCTGTTGCGGTCTCTGTTGCGTCCGCGATCATGGTGGCGATCACGACGTGAATTTGAATCGCGATCATTATTTTGTGAATTATTTGAATTCTCTGATAACTCATCGTCGTCATCATCGGTGGAATTATCAGATGGCTTGCGTGGTGTATCTTTTTTACGATTATTGCGCGCTTCGCGACGTGCTTCGCGCTCGGCTTTGGAATCGTCACGGTTCTTTGCTTGCAGAGCGCTAATCGCTTCTACGAGTGCTTCCTTTTTGAACTTTGCTGCCCCTTCGATACCAAGTTGTCTTGCAACCGTCTTTAACTTGGGAAGAGTCATTGCTGAAAGCTCTGGGCTGCTCGAACGTACTTGTTCTACTTCTGTCATTTGCTTCTTTTCGCTATTGGTTTTAAACCTAAAGAGATTTGGCTCAAATTTGGTTTAAGAACCTTGGATTTTTATTTGTATTTATCTGATAATTATTAAGGCGATTAAGCAAGCCCGTTCAGATAGCCAAAGATTAGCACTGCCTTGACCTCTTTGTAAAATCGCCAAATTATGCAGAAATTACGCTTGCCCCAGTGCGTGAAATCGATAGGGCAGAAACAGTAAATTTTTCACCAGCAGCCCGCTCCATCTCGGCCACTTCTGCAGCCCCTCCTGTGTGTAATACAAGAAGCGTTGGCCCTGCTCCAGAAATAAATGCAGCAACTCCAGCGCTGCGTAATTTAGTTAGAAGGGCAAAAGATTGTGGCATTGCTTCTTTGCGATATCGCTGATGCAAAAAATCTTCTGTGGCAGTAAAGAGTAAGTCTGGGCGCTTGGTAAGTGCGTGAACCAATAAAGATGTATTGGTCGAATTCTTTACCGCATCAGAGTGCGGAATAGTTTCAGGAAGCATCTTTCGGGCCTTAGTTGTTGCAACTGCATTCGAGGAAATAAATGCAACGGCACCAATGCGCGCATCAACTTCCATATTCACAGATAACGAAACTTTTGCACCATATTGTTGTTCTTGCCACGCAATTGTTGCACCCCCGTAAATTGCTGCAGCAACATTATCCGGGTGGCCTTCCATCTCACTTGCAAGGTTAAGAATCGCTTCGTCGCTCATTCTCTCGTTACCGCCGAGGACGAGTGCTCTTGCAAGAAAGAGCCCGCCAACAATTGCGCTAGCAGATGAACCAAGCCCACGACCATGCGGAATTACATTTAATTGGCGTACGGCTACTCCGCGCGGTTTACCACCGAGAAATTCAAAACCTTTATACATGGAACGTACAACTAAATTTTTATCATTTCTTGGAACATCGTTTGCGCCCTCACCTGTTACATCTACATCGATACTTGAATCATCTAGTATTTGTGCAACATAGCGATCGTGCATGCCAAGGGCTAAACCTAGAGAGTCAAAACCTGGGCCAAGATTGGCACTCGTTGCAGGAACTTGAACCTGCATTGGTTGGGCTTTAAAAGTTGGTTTTACCATTTTTATACCAGACCTAACGCTTTTGCAGCAGCGGTGGCATTTACTGAAACCACTTTTGGTTTTGCAGCGCCTTCAAGTGCCCATGCAACATCTTTTAATCCATGACCTGTAACTGTAATTACGATTTTTTTTCCGCGTGTCAATTTGCCAGCCTCTTTATATTTAATCAGCCCTGCTAGGCCTGCAGCACTTGATGGTTCGACAAATACGCCTTCACTACTTGCGATTAAGCGATATGCACTCAAAATTTCTTTATCGGTTACGCAATCAATTAATCCACCAGATTCATCGCGCGCGGCGATTGCTTGTTGCCACGATGCAGGATTACCTATACGAATTGCAGTTGCAATAGTCTCAGGATTCTTAATAATTTTACCTTCAACAATTGGCGCAGAACCTGCGGCTTGAAATCCCCACATTTGTGGCAATTGTTTTGAAATTCCATCCTTGCGGTATTCGCGGTAACCCTGCCAATAGGCAGTTATATTGCCCGCATTTCCAACTGGTAATACATGTAAATCAGGGGCATCACCTAAGAAATCTACCACTTCGAATGCGCCAGTTTTTTGTCCTTCAATACGATATGGGTTGACCGAATTAACGAGTGCAACTGGATAATTTTGCGATAAATCGCGCGCAAGAATTAAGCAATCGTCAAAATTTCCATTGACTTGTAAAATAGTCGAACCAGCAATAACTGCTTGGGCTAATTTGCCCATCGCAATTTTCCCTTTCGGAATTAAAACTGCAGGAATCATGCCCGCTTTAACCGCATAAGCCGCCGCGCTTGCACTTGTATTACCGGTAGATGCGCAAATAACTGCCTTTGCGCCTGCTTCGGCAGCTTTTGAAATCGCCAATGTCATTCCACGATCTTTAAAAGAACCAGTTGGATTTGTGCCTTCGTACTTTAACCAAATTTCGTTTTCAAGTAATTCCGATAAGTGGGCCGCCAAAATAAGCGGTGTGCCACCTTCGCGCAGAGTAATTACTGGGGTTTTATCGCTAACTGGTAGTCGATTGCGATATTCCTCAATAACTCCGCGCCACTGATGGGCCCTTGATTTATTACCAAAAATTCCCACGTTATGAGGCTGCACCTTCTACGCGAATAACGCTTTCAACTTTGCGAACAATATCCATAGCTGCCAATTTTTTAACAGTTGATGAGAGCGCATCTTCAGTTGCGCTGTGAGTAACGATGATTAACTCTGCATCTGCGCCACGGTCACTCTGGCGAACGGTTTGAATTGAAACGTTCTCTGATGCGAAAGTTTGAGCGATGGCCGCCAAAACACCTGATTTATCGGCAACATCTAACCGAATTAAGAATTGAGTCTTTGTCTTTCCGATTGCACAAATAGCACGATCTGCATAATCACTTTCACGCGGACCAAGGGATCCGAGTACGCGGTGGCGAGCAACTGCAACTAAATCGCCTAATACGGCGCTAGCAGTTGGATCTCCACCTGCTCCACGACCATAAAACATTAATTGACCTGCTGATTCGGCTTCAACGAATACTGCGTTAAATGTATCGCGTACTGCGGCAAGTGGATGAGTGCGCGAAATTAAAACAGGATGCACGCGAACCGATATTTCATTGGCCGGAGTTAATTCAGCAATTGCTAATAATTTAATGACATGGCTCATCGCTTTTGCAACTTCAATATCTTTAGCAGTAATAGCTGTAATTCCTTCGCGATAAACATCATCGGCAGTTACTCGAGAATGGAAAGCAAGGCCAGCCAGAATTGCCGCTTTTGCTGCGGCGTCGAAACCTTCAATATCTGCAGTTGGATCGGCTTCGGCATAACCAAGTGATTGTGCTTCCGCTAAAACTTCGTTAAATTCTCGGCCCTCTTCATCCATTTTTGTCAAAATATAATTTGTTGTTCCGTTAACAATTCCCATAACACGTTTCACGTGGTCGCCAACTAGTGATTCGCGCATCGGACGAATGATTGGAATTGCGCCAGCAACGGCGGCTTCATAATAGAGATCAACGCCTGCGGTATCAGCTGCGGAATAAAGGTCTGCGCCATGTGTGGCGAGGAGGGCTTTATTAGCCGTAACAACTGATTTACCATTCTTAATTGCTTTAAGAATTAATCCGCGCGCAGGTTCGATGCCGCCAATAACTTCAATGACGATATCGATACTAGGATCACTAATAATTTCATCGGCGCTTGTTGTAAAAAGCGAAGCATCCAAACCAGCGCGGGCACCAGCAGTACGAACAGCAATTTTCTTCAATACAAGATTTGCCCCAGCGCGAGTTGATAACTCGGCTGAATTTGCGCGAAGCAAACGGGCAACTTGACTGCCCACAACTCCACAACCAATCATGCCGATTGTTATATTTTTTTGATTGGCGCTCATGCGCTTATTCTTTCATAAATGGCACTATGCGCGTTAAATATCGAGTCCGAGTAGATCTGCTTCGCTCTCGCGGCGCAGAATTACCCGGGCGATGCCACCTTTTACTGCAACAACAGGTGGGCGTGGAACATGGTTGTAATTGCTGGCCATACTTCGGCCATAAGCCCCAGTTGCAGGAACTGCAAGTAAATCCCCTGGCGCAATATCACTAGGCAAATCAATTTCACGGATAACAATATCTCCGGTTTCGCAATGCTTTCCAACTAAACGAGAATTAATTAATGCAGCGCTTGAACTTCTATTAGCTAGAACGCTTGTGTATTCGGCACCATATAACGCTGGGCGAGGATTTTCGCTCATTCCGCCATCGATGGAAATGTATCGGCGAATTTTCCCATTTTCTAGCGCCACATCTTTAATTGTTCCGACTTCATAAAGTGTAAACATCGTCGGACCAACAATTGCGCGACCCGGTTCTATTGAAATTTTCGGCAGCTCTAATTTATTTGCAGCACACGCTTTCTTTACTTGGGCAGCAAGTGCGGCCATTACTTCTTGCGGATCTAAATCAACCTCACCTGGCAGATATGCAATGCCATAACCGCCACCTAAATCTAATTCGGATAACTGCGCGCCAAATTCATCGCGATAACGAGCAAGTAAAGTTATTAAACGGTCGGCGGCTAGACCAAAGGATTCAACGCCTAGAATTTGTGAACCGATATGTGAATGGAAACCGCAAAGTTGTAGGGATGAATGTTTGCGAGTTTCAAGAACTGCGCTCCATGCCGCACCACTTGCAATTGAAAAACCAAACTTCACATCTTCGTGCGCTGTCGCAATTGATTCGTGCGTGTGGGCTTCAATGCCTGGGGTAAGACGCAGCAAAACGCGTTGTGTTTTCCCCTGCGCTTTTGCCGATGCAGATATTCGCTCGATTTCATATAGCGAATCAATAACAATTGTGCCAACACCAGATGATATGGCTCGTTGGATTTCCGAAACGGATTTGTTATTGCCGTGTAATTCTATTTTTGCAGGATCAATTCCGCCAGCGATAGCCACCGCAAGTTCGCCACCAGTGCAAACATCAATTCCTATTCCGCAATCTTTAATCCAGCGCGCAACTTCGACACAGATAAAAGCTTTGGCCGCGTAATAAACCGAGCCAGCGCTTGAACCAAAGCTGTTCTGCAAGGCTTCGTTCCAAACCTTTGTTCGTAAACGAAATTCGGCTTCATCTATGAAAAAAGTTGGAGTGCCAAAATCCTTCGCCAATTGCTTTGCACTTATGCCATCTAGATGTAATTGGCCATTATCAAAAGAAATCTTTTTTGACCACATTTTTACATCCTCTCTGGCGCGCTGACGCCGAGTAGATCAAGACCATTTTTTAGAACTTGTTTTGTTGCGCTACACAAAAGCGCACGCGCCGTGTGAATCGGCGCAATAGCTTCATCGCCTATTGGCAACACCCTGCAGTCGGCATAAAAGCCGTGATACACGCCAGCGAGTTCTTCCAAATATCGCGCCACGCGATGTGGCTGACGCAAATCGGCAGCACCTGCAATTACGCGTGGAAATTCGGCAAGTGCGCCTAGCAATTCATTTTCGCGATCATGGGTTAATTGTGATGGGTCGAAATCTTTTAGCGCAGTAGAAATTTTTAATTCATCGGCATTTCGCAAGACGCCAGCAATGCGTGCGTGCGCATATTGAACATAGTAAACCGGATTTTCATTGGTGTTACGTTTTAAAACATCTATATCCATCACCATAGGAGTATCGACTGGATAACGAATTAAGGTATAGCGCGCGGCATCAACCCCAACTTTTTCAACGAGCTCTTCTAAAGTAATAATTGTGCCAGCGCGCTTTGAGAGTTTTACCTCTTGGCCACCTTCCATTATCTTTACTAACTGCCCAATCAATACCTGGATGTTGTATTCAGGATCATCGCCAGCACATGCCGCAGTTGCTTTTAAGCGGCCGACATAACCGTGATGATCAGAGCCCAACATATAAATGCAGATATCAAAACCGCGTTCGCGCTTGTTAATGTAATAAGCGGTATCGGAGGCGAAATAAGTTAGCGAACCATCACTCTTTTTTAATACCCGATCCTTATCATCACCAAAATCTGTGGTGCGCAGCCAGAGCGCACCTTCTTCCTCAAAGACATGTCCCTCCTTGCGCAATTTCGCTAAACCATGTTCGACTGCGCCTTGCTCATGTAGTGATCGTTCCGAAAACCAGATATCAAAATGCGTTTGGAAATTATCTAAGGTTCGCCTTTGATCGCTAAGTTGTAAGGCATAGGCGTTTTCACGAAATTCTTCTACCCGTGCCGGTTCGGCCATTTTAAGAATCGCAGGATTAGCTGCCACAACTTCGCGCGCAAGATCTGCAATATAATCGCCTTGATATCCACCTTCTGGAATCGCTTTGCCTAAAGCTGCAGCTTCAACGGAGGCACCAAATAAATCCATCTGATTTCCGCGATCATTGATATAAAACTCGCGCGTTACGCTCGCACCTGCTGCACTAAGTACGCGCCCAAGGGCATCGCCAACTGCGGCCCATCGGGTATGACCTAAATGCAGCGGCCCAGTTGGGTTAGCGCTAATAAATTCCAAGTTAATAGATACGCCTTTTAATAATTCACCGCGGCCGTATTTTTCTTTTGCGTCCAAGATACTCATAACGAGTTCGCCTTGTTTGGCGCGATTTAGTGTTAAATTAATAAAGCCCGGCCCGGCAATTTCAACGCGTGAAATTTCGGCAATTGTCTCTAATTCTTTAGCAATAATCTCGGCCACATCACGGGGTGATTTGCCGGAACTCTTTGCAAGTTGCAAGGCAATCGATGATGCATAATCGCCATGGTCGCGATTCTTTGGGCGCTCTATTCTGATCTCTTGCGGAATTGGCCCGTTAATACTCCCCGCCGAAATAGCGCGGCTGATAGCAGCTTTAAGCGCGAGCGCGAGTTGCTCTACTTGCGATAATTGCGATGCGGGCACAGAAGCAAGGCTACCGTTTACGCCTTTATTCTTGGGGAGTAAAAACATTACTTAAAAGAGCCTTAAAAACTCTCGTTTTGGCAACTTCACCGCCTTACCCGTAACCTTGCTCCTAGTTCACTTCATTTGGAAAAGTCCACTTACTTTGGCCTAGATAATTTCTGGGCAATTGCGGGAGTGGTGAAATGGCAGACACGCAGGTCTTAGGAACCTGTGTCTTCGGACGTGCGGGTTCAAGTCCCGCCTCCCGCACCAGTTAATTTGTCACTATTTTCCGTCCCACATTTCTAGTTCGGCGGCAAATGGATCTAGCCCCATTGGACCAAGTTTTAGTGCATAAGAATGAAATTTCTTCATTGAAAAATTATTTCCTAACCGTGCTTTTGCATCTTCGCGTGCTTTTACCCACACACGTTCGCCAACTTTGTATGAAATTGCTTGCCCTGGCCAACCCAAATAGCGATCGGTTTCAGAAGTTGCATGATCAAGATCTAGCAGGGCTTTATTCATTAGCGCAGCTTTTGCTAATTGCGCGTTCCAAACATTTCCATCTTCATCTTTATAACCCAAATGCATTCCGATATCTATCACGATTCGCGTTGCACGCAGCGCTTGGTTTGAAAGAAAACCCATTTCAATTCCGGGTTCATCAAATGCCCCAAGTTCATCCATGAAGCGCTCGGCATAAAGCGCCCAACCTTCGCCATAACCACTGCACCACGCATCAGTGCGCTGAAATCTACTTAGGCGATCTTTTTCAAGTGTGGCAGTTGCAACTTGCAAATGGTGACCCGGAACTGCTTCGTGATACCAAGTAGAAGCTAGATGCCACCAATTAAATTCATCTTTGCCAAGTGTTGGCAACCAAGTTGTTCCGGGGCGCGATAAATCTTCACTCGGAGGCATGTAATAAGGCGCAGATGCACTGCCTTCGGGAGCCAACCGAGCATCGCAAAATTTAATGCGATCATCGATATCAAAATGAATACCATCCATTTGTTTAACCGCAGCAGCAGTGAAGTCCAACAGTTTTTTAACAATGGCATCTTTACCTTTAATTATGTACTTAGGGTCGCGCTCTAAATGATCGGCAACTTCGCGTAGCGTCTTTGCATCAGGCTTAATCTTTTTCGCAACTTTCCACATGCGCTCATTAATTTGGGCTAAATCTTGCATTCCCCATTCATAGGTCGCTCGCAAATCTAATTTTGCACCAGTAAAATATCGCGCCCAAGGTGCATAACGTGCCTCACCAACTGCATCAATTGGATTTGCAATTGGAAAATAGACTTCCCGCAAATACTTTGCGGTCTGCGCTGCTGATTTCTCTGCCGACTTTGCCGCAATATGCAGCGCTGGATATTTACCTTCGGTATCAAAATCTTTGGCCATCCGCGAATATCCACCATTGGCATAACCCTCTAATTGTTCTGCCACACCTTTTACTTGGCGTTGTGAAGTTGTCATTGCCAATTTTGCAACTTCACTAATACAAGAAATCCAAGAATTATGTGCGCCTTCTACCGCATGGAGGCGGTTAGCAATATTGTCGAAATCCTTATCGGTCGCCCGTGGCATCATTTCAAAAACTTGGCGAATATTAGATGGTGGCGAAGTCAGCACATTCCACAAAACATGTTGCTCCATCGAGCCATGCAGAGCCAAGCTTGACTCAAGGCGCTCTTGCATTACTGCGCCAGCAATGCGATCAATTTCATCAATCGGTTTTAAAGCAGCAAGTGACTTTAGCGTCACGCGAACTAGCGCAGCGTTTTTTTCCATACCTAAGATTGAAAAGTCATCTAACTTGTCGTCTTGCTCTGAAATTCCTAAATAAGTGCAAGCAATCGGCGAAAGCGCTGCACTTTGCGTTATATAGGCGTCGCTAAGTTCAAAAATTGCAGATCTATGAGTTGTCATAGCCTATGTTTAGCAGCGTATTTGACCTTTGTCACCCAATACAAATGGGCTTAAGATAACTCTTACTTGCTATACTAAAGGAGCCCGATGACACAAACTCCGATTCCGCCAAAACTTCGTGGCTGGTTTCACTTAGGCGCAACCCCTGTAATCATTATTGCTTCTTTAGTCTTATTTATTCTGAGTAAAAACTCGCTCAAATTTGCAGTTGCGCTCTATTCCATAACTGCAATTTTACTTTTTAGTGTTTCTGCAATTTATCATCGCGTGCCGTGGTCTCCTGCCAAGAAAAAAATCTGGCGCCGTTGGGATCACGCAAATATCAATTTATTAATTGCCGGAAGCTACACGCCTTTTGCCGTAACTCTGTTACACGGACGCGATCGTACGATTCTTCTATCAGTTGTTTGGGTGGGAGCGTTCGTTGGGGTTGCAATGCGAGTTTTTTGGGTGGGCGCTCCGCGCTGGTTATATGTTGCCAATTATTTACTTCTGGGTTGGGTTGCAGTTATTTATACCCCGCAATTATTTAAAGAGGGCGGGTATTGGGTTCTGCTTCCAATTCTTATCGGAGGGCTCTTATATTCAATTGGCGCGATTTTTTATGTCCTCAAGCGGCCCGGCAGAAATGCAAAATATTTTGGGTTCCACGAACTTTTTCATGTCTTAGTCCTCGCTGCTTGGATCTCGCAATACATAGCAATCTCAGTCGCTATTTACACTAAATAGCGCCTTTAGGGGCTCTGGGGTGATTTTGGGGCTTTTGACAAAGCCTCTTGTGCCCTAATCTAGGCACATAATTACTGGCGCTCCAGATTGACGTGAGGTAGAAAAATGAGTGAGAAGAATTCCTTCCTTAACTGGGTTGGTTTTAAGAGCGAAGAAAATGATGCGCCATCTTCGGTTGATCGTATTCGCCAACTGGAATCACAACTTGCTGATTTACGTTCGCGCCGAGATATAACATCGCTGAGTAAAGAAGAATTTGAAATTCTGGCAACTGAGACCGCTATGGCCATGATTAAATCAGCCCAAGCGCGCGAGGCAAAAGCGCAATCTGCATCTTCTCGCTTAGTAAGTGAATCTTCTCGCCAAGTAAAAGAGGCGATGGAAAAATCTGAAGTTAAAGCACAATCGATACTTTCTGGGGCCGAATCTCGCGGACGTAAATATATTCAAACTGCCGAATCAGAAGCTCAAGATTTAGTAGCACAAGCTGAAAGCGAAGCCGAATCAATTGTCGAAAGTAAGAAACGCGAAGCCACAGCGTTTGCAACTGCAGCCCGCCGTGAAGGTGAAAGAATTATTAGTACCGCTACATCCGAAGTTTCAAACTATCGCCAATGGTTGGGCGGAGTTATTTCTGAGGCAGAACGGTTATATAGAATTCAGACACAATCATTAGATGCAGCAGAAAATGCAATTCATCAATCTCGTACTCGTCTTGAATCCGCATTTAATCAATTATCTGACTTGCAAAAAAACGTTCTTGAGAATTTAACTTCAGATGACTCAATTATTAATGCAGGACCAATAAAAGTTGCTAGCGAACGTCGCTCTAGAGCACTTGGTGCGCCTAAGGAATCAACTGCTAAGAAAGCTGCGAAAAGGAAGTCTGCGAAAAGTAAGTAATTTTTATGCAAACTTCTCGTGGACTCCGATACATCCCAGCAATTGATGGCCTGCGTGCCGTCGCAGTAATTGCAGTCATGCTTTATCACTTGGGCTTTAAGTGGATTCCGGGAGGTTTTTTAGGAGTTGATCTCTTCTTTGTTATCTCTGGCTATGTCATTACCCGTTTATTACTTGATTCAATTCAACAGAGTGAGGGTTTAGATCTACGCGCTTTTTATTTAGCACGCGTTCGGCGCTTATTGCCGCCGCTGGTTTTCATGATAATTACCACCACGCTCTTCATTGGCTTTTGGGCACCAGAGACCATGAAGCGCTTTATTGCCGATACGCCATTCTCGCTCTTTGGTGTAATGAATTGGTGGCTGGTCTTTCGCCATACTGATTATTTCGAAGCTATTGGGCGTCCACCCCTTTTGCAACATACTTGGTCGCTCGGGGTTGAGGCCCAATTTTATTTAATTTGGCCTTTAATTTTGCTCTTAGTTTTGCGCCAGTTTGGTAAAAGAAGGATTTCAAGTGTGGCGCTTTTCATCGCTGCAATTTCAGGAACAGCCTTGCTTTTTCTATCTTTTCGCATCGATTCTGCAAATGCTTCACAAGTAAGTCATGTTTATTTTGGAACCGATACCCACAGCATCGGATTATTTCTAGGCGCAGCACTCGCAGTTAGTTGGATTCCGCAAAATTTAAAAGAAGTTGTTACCAAAAAAGCCCAAGATTTTATTGACGGAATCGGAGTTATTGGTTTTCTCGGAATAATTGCCACATTTCTGCTAATCAACGAAAGTGATGCGACGCTCTACAAATTAGCATTTCCACTTGCAGCAATATTCGGTTGTGCAATTCTTACTTCAATTGTTCATCCTGCATCACGCGTTGCCCCGCTACTGAGTTCTAAACCAATGATTTGGATTGGTGAGCGTTCGTACGCTATTTATTTATGGCACTGGATTGTTTTCCAACTTACAAGACCATCCGTTGATATTGATGGTTCGCCGTGGGCGTTATACGCCTTGCGAATTCTTATTGTTTTTGCTTTGGCCGATATTTCACTTCGTTGGGTGGAACTGCCTATTCGTGTCGGAGCCGTTCGCTATTGGTTTAAAGGTATGAAATATCGCACCAAACGAGTACAGATGCGACAAAAGGGCGCATTAGTTTTCGTAGTTCTTCTTTTAGCTATTTCAACAACACTAGTAACCACTCGAGCCATTACCACAAGCGACAAAGTAGAAATTGCATTAAAGGAAGAATTAAGCCTCCCCATTGAACCCCCGATTATGAAGGATGCGAAATCGGGATTGTGGGTTATTGGTGATTCAGTAATTCTTGGAATACGCCATGAAATGAACGCCCGGCACGCTATTGGTCTAATAAATGCCCGAGTCGGCCGTCAAGTGTCAGAACTTCTCGAAGTTATTCAACATGACAAAATCCGTATGGTTGACGCAACTGTAATTTTTAATCTTGGCAATAATAATAAGTTAACAACCGAGCAAGTGGTGGCGATCTTTGAAGAAGTAAAAGATCAGCCGAAAATTATTGTTGTAAATACTGCAGTACCGCGTGGTTGGCGAGATGAAAACAACGCTCTTATTTCACAGTATGTCAAACTTTATGGAGCGAGACTTATTGATTGGGCCACTATTTCGCAAGGCCATCCAGAATATTTTGCACCTGATGGCGTGCATTTAGTTCCAACTGGCGTTATTGCATATGTTGATGCAATCTCGCAATTCTTGCCATAAAAAACCTCACATCGCTGTGAGGTTTTTTAATTAAAGATTTTCTTTAAACAAATCCCCCGGGAATTCCAAAGACAGTTGCTGATGCAGTCTGTCCATCTGAGTAAACAGATGAAACACGGAATTGAGTCCAACCAGAATCTGAACTCTTAGTAACACTTTGTGTTAATTGCTCTGCAGGCACAGTTGCAATTATTTCCCAATCGGCTGAACCACCAGCACGAATTTCAACGTTATATCCAGTTAAACCATCGGTTGCTATTGGTGCAACCCAGCGAAGAGTTAAACCATCTGCGCTCTTAAGGGCAACGAATTTACTTGGTGCTTCAACGTTGGCAACTGCGGCTGCGCTCTCACTCGGTTCAGCACTTGCGCTCTCATTCGGTTCAGCACTTGCGCTCTCATTCGGTTCAGCCGATGCTGACGCTGAAGGAGCAGGTGCAGCGTCATCGCTACCATTATCTGAAGACTTTGACCAAACAATGATTGCAAGCAATGCGATTCCGACAATTATTGCAAGCATCATTCGATTAGATGTTGCCTGTTTTGGTTTCACAACGGGCTTGGCAGTACTTGCTGGTATAGCAGCTGGGATCATTGCAATACTTGCTGGTCTTGCCACTGGAGTCGTTGCAATACTTATCGGTGCAGAAGTGCGGGCTGAACGAACCGGTACCGCTGGAACTGAAATTCTAGGCGTTGATCTCTTGGCGGTTTTCTTCGCTACTGATTTCTTTGCGGTTTTCTTAACAACGCGCTTTGCAGTTTTCTTCGCTACTGATTTCTTTGCGGTTTTCTTAACAACGCGCTTTGCAGTTTTCTTCGCTACTGATTTCTTCGCGGTTTTCTTTTTAGCCACAGTTTTTTTAGTCGCAACCTTTTTGGCCGGAGACTTCTTAGCTACTTTCTTAGCACTCTTCTTCTTTACGGCCACTTTGACTCCTTGGATATCGGTACGTACGCAAGTAACGCACTGGCGATAAATAAAGTTTACCCCAGCGCGGTGAGCATTTCTATGACCAAAGGTGCGATGGCACGCATTGATTTTCCACGATGACTTATCGCATCTTTACTTTCAGGGCTCATTTGTGCGCTGGAAATCTCATATCCGGCGGGCTTAAAAATTGGGTCATACCCAAAACCTTGCTCCCCGATTGGTGTAGAAAGGATTGAGCCATCAAATTGCCCATATTTCGTTACTTCTCGTTCATCTGGCATTGCAAGGGCGGTAACACAAGAAAAATGGGCACTCCTCGCACCCTCGGGTACATCAAGCAGTTCTTTCAATAATTTTTCGTTATTTGCGCGATCATCCCCATGAAGACCAGCAAATCTTGCTGAATAAATTCCTGGGGCGCCGTTTAGGAAATCAACACAGAGTCCAGAATCATCAGCGATTGCGGGTAATCCTGTTGCCACGCAAATTGCACGCGCTTTAATCAAAGCGTTTTCTTCAAAAGTGCTTCCTGTTTCTTCGACATCATTTAAGTCAGAAAATTCCTCAGAACCAACTAGTTCAATTACTCCGGCCGAAAGAGAGTCGAGAATTCTTCGCAGCTCGATAATCTTTCCTTGATTGCGTGTTGCTAAAACTAGTTTGTGGGGCATTGATAATGAGTCTATTTCGTTAGAGTTGCATCTTGCATTACACGCAATTCTTTACAGCCTACAACTGCTAAATTCAATAGTTGATCGAGTAAGTCGCGATCAAAGGGTGTGCCTTCAGCCGTTCCTTGTACTTCGATAAAGCGTCCGTCTCCGCTGCACACAACATTCATATCAGTATCGGCCCGGACATCTTCTTCATAACAAAGATCAAGCATTGGTTTACCATCAACAATTCCCACACTCACTGCTGCAACCGAATCACTTAACGGATTTGCATTTGCTTTAAGATGGCCTTGCTTCTTGGCCCAAGTGATTGCATCAGCAAGGGCGACATATGCACCAGTAATTGCCGCAGTTCGTGTTCCACCATCGGCTTGTAGCACATCGCAATCTATAACAATTGTATTTTCGCCAAGTTCTTCCATATTTACTATTGCACGCAGCGAACGACCAACTAATCGCGAAATTTCTTGAGTGCGCCCGCCGAGTTTCCCTTTAACGCTTTCACGATCGGAGCGAGTATGTGTTGCACGCGGCAACATTGCATACTCTGATGTAACCCAACCCCTACCCGTATCTTTTAACCAGCGAGGAACACCTGGTGAAAAAGATGCAACGCACAAGACACGAGTCTTACCAAACTCAACAAGTACTGAACCTTCGGCATGGTCTAGCCATTCGCGCGTAAATTTAATTTCGCGAAGGTCGCTCATTTCTCGTCCGTCATTGCGTGCCATTATTTTCTCCCCTTTATAAATCGCGATGTTCAACTTTTGTAACTTCTGGGCCAAGGAATCTACGTGCTAATAATTCAAAGGCGTGCGCATCTCCAGTTGCCAAAAAGCGATGTGATGGCGGTGCCGATTGTTGTTTTCGCAATAATGAACTTTCAACTAAAACTCGATATAAATCTTTTGCTGTTTCTTCGGCACTTGAAACTAATGAAACTCCATCGGCCATGACATATGAAATAACTCCGGTTAGTAATGGGTAATGAGTGCAACCTAAAACAAGTGTATCGACATCGGCTGCCATTACAGGGGCTAAATATTCGCGTGCAATTTTTGTAATTTCTTCCCCTGAGGTTTGACCAAGTTCTACATATTCAACAAAAAGTGGACAAGCAATTGATGTGATTTGTAAATGTGGGGCAGCAGCAAAAGCATCTGCATAGGCTTTTGATTCAATTGTGGCACGGGTACCGATAACACCAATTCGACCAGATCGAGTCGCAGCAACTGCGCGTCGAACTGCGGGTTGGATAACTTCAACAACCGGAATTGAATAACGTTCCCGCGCATCGCGCAACATTGCAGCACTTGCTGTGTTACAAGCAATTACTAAAGCTTTAACGCCTTGGTCAACTAAAAAATCTAAAGTTTCAAGAGCGAATTCGCGGACTTGCGCCAATGGACGTGGGCCGTATGGGCCGCGCGCAGTATCGCCAATATAAAGCGTGGATTCATTAGGAAGTTGATCCAATATTGCACGTGCAACAGTTAGCCCGCCAACGCCTGAATCAAAAATACCTATCGATGCATCACTCACGCGCGCGAGTCTATCCTGACTCATCCATTAAGGCTTCAATCAAAGATTCTTTTGATGACTCATAAAATTTGATCACCACGTTGTAGCGTTGCCAACAGTCCGTATTCGTGTAACCGTGCAACATCGCGTTCCATCTCTTCACGACTGCCCGTTGAAACGACTGCTTTGCCTTCGTTATGAACTTTAAGCATTAACTCTGTCGCTTTTTCTTTTGTAAAACCAAAAAGTTCCATTAAAACATAGGTTACGTAGCTCATTAAATTTACTGGATCGTCCCAAACAATTGTAATCCAAGGTTTTTCGGCGCTATAGATGGCTTCAATATCTTCCTCAATTTTATCTGCTGTGAGCACCATGGCTAGCGAATAATAATAGCGAAAGTCGGCGATGAAACTTCAGGAGATGTCGCAGTTGCCGAAATTACTATTTTCATCTTCACGATTCCTCGTTTCAATTCAGTAGTCGTGACACTGAAGTTGCCTGCAACATCAATTGGTACAGCCACGCCACTATTTTGCCACTTTCCTGAAAGTAATTTTTGCAGATTTACCGACCTATCAGATTCTGCAGGAAGGATTCCCCCAGAAATTGTTATCGCATCACCACGCTTAACTGCAGTGGGTGGAATTATATTTAAGCGGGATTTGAGAGAAATATTTATTTCGCTACTAAGTGATGCCGAACGCTCCCACGTCCCTTCAGTTTTAAGGCGCAGAGTTGTGCTTGTTCCAATCAATATAGGTATTGAAATCAGACCATCAATTCCTGTTGTAGCATCGGCAATCTTGGTCCAATCCATTTGATTTGCTTTGCGCGCCTCGAGAATAACGGACAAACCAGAAATTGGTGATTTATCTTTTAAGGAAATATTCCCCGTAATTGTAAATATCTCCCCGAATTGCAATTCATTACGATCACTGGTTAGCGCACTCACAACCTCATCAGCTGCAATAGCATGGGCTGCCTTCCTAATTTCATTTGTTGCACTCACATCTTCCATACCAAGTGTCCACAGAGATATGCCGGCAAGGCGATATGCCGCAACAAGTGC
>Ga0209284_10001761_pt1 | contig 32012 bp, 31 predicted proteins | sample FRY03_FD_187211 | JGI IMG/M metagenome (GOLD analysis project Ga0209284, IMG submission 187211) | Freshwater microbial communities from Lake Fryxell liftoff mats and glacier meltwater in Antarctica - FRY-03 (SPAdes) (version 2) | ecosystem: Environmental > Aquatic > Freshwater > Ice > Glacier... | reverse complement strand
GGATCCTCAGACAGCTCGCGCGCCAGTTTGTTGAAATCATCACCCTTGAGCAAGCGCTCACGGATTTGAGTGGCTTTTTTGAAGGCAGCTAAACTATCGGCTGCAGCGGCGTTTTCTTCTACGCGAATCATGATGTGACTCGCCCTGCGTTCGGTGCGGGTGCGCTCATAGGCCTCAAGCAACAACGCTTCGTTGCTCTCTTTGTCGCGTAAATAAGGCTGCGATAACTGCGTTCGGTAGTTTTCGAGCTCCCGCTTGAACTTGGCAGAGGTATCTAAACCCAGGGCGTATGCCTCTTGCACCTTTAACTTGAATTTAACATAGAGTTCGAGGTACTCTTTTAAATCCGCTGTCGTTGCTTCTTTTTTGCTGTAGTTGTTTTTGTTGAAGACCGTCAAAAACTCATGTACGCTAACGGCATCGCCGTTCACAGAAAAAAGTACACGCTCATCGTTTTGGGCATCAACCAAAGCAGGCGCACTGCAAAGGAAAAAGAGGGAGAGGAAAATTAATTTTTTCATAGAGCTATTAATCGTTTAAAGGTGTATAAATTCTAGCAATATCAACGATAAATAAACCGTCTCATTTTGCGCAATTGTTTCCGAAGAATTGCAAAAATAAAGATTAATACACACCTGCGCCTTAGGTTTGTAAAATGTGGCAGGCTGTTCACCATTTTGTGGATTTATTTTACCCGCGATTGTGCCTCGGTTGCAGTCGTAATTTGTTCGCGCATGAAGAGGATATTTGTTGGACTTGCCTCTACCGCTTGCCACGTACACATTGGCACAATGTAGCCGACAACCCCTTAGAACGCCTATTTTGGGGTCGAATGGATGTTAAGGCAGTGACTTCTCTGCTTTATTTTACCAAGTCGGGAGTCACCCAACAACTGCTCCATAAGCTCAAATACAAAGGCATGCAGCAGGTAGGAATAAAGCTTGGAAATATTTTGGGAGCTGAATTGAAACAGAGCGAACGTTATGCGGGACTAGATTTCGTGTTGCCAGTACCTTTGCATCCCAAAAAAGAATATTTGCGAGGTTACAACCAGAGTATGCTCATTGCCAAAGGCTTGGGCGAGACGTTGAAAGTGCCGGCGAACGAACAATTGCTGGTGCGATCACATTTTACCGAAACTCAAACGCGCAAGGGCCGATATGAACGCTGGGAAAATGTTTCTGAAGCCTTTATTTGTCCCAATCCAGACCTCCTCTATCAAAAAAAAGTGCTTTTGGTGGATGATGTACTGACTACGGGGGCCACCATGGAGGCTTGTGGACAGGTATTACAAGCGGCGGGTGCGCAGTTATGGATGGCGACTTTAGCTTGTGCCCTGCGCTGAATCAGCGCTTGAACGGCCGGATGATGAGGCGCAGTGCACGATCGTAGCTTACGTAGTTCCAAAGCCAGTCTACGAACACCACCATTTTATTTCTAAAACCCACAATCGACATGAGGTGCACAAACATCCAAACAAACCAAGCAAAGAAGCCTTGGAAACGCACTTTACCTATATCGACAACAGCACGGTTACGGCCAATGGTGGCCATACTGCCTTTATTGAAGTATTTGAAAGGCTTCATGGCTTGGCCAGCAAGTTGTCGTTTGAGGTTGATGGCTAACAAACGGGCTTGTTGAATGGCAACGGGCGCTACCATCGGGTGACCGTTTGGGTAGCCTTCGGTGGCCATCAAAGCCACGTCGCCCACAGCATAAAAGCCAGGAAGGCCCTGCACTTCATTGAACGCATTCACCGACAAACGTCCGCCGCGGCCAATGTGGGTTGCATCCAAACCGCCGGGCGTGGCACCAATCACCCCAGCCGACCAAATGAGGGTGGCAGCGGCGAGCTGTTTGCCACCGGCAAATTGCACGGTATGACCGTCGTATTCGTCTACAGGACTGTTCAGCCAGATGTTCACGTCGAGCTCCTTCAAAAAATCAATGGTTTTACTTGAGGCTTTGTCGCTCATACCGGCCAAAAGGCGGGGACCTGCCTCAATCAGGTGGATTTGCATCCTCCGGATGTCGAGTTCGGGATAATCGTTCGGCAGCACATGCTTTTTGAGTTCGCCAAGAGCGCCGGCGGTTTCAACCCCTGTGGGTCCACCGCCAACAACCACAAAGGTGGTCAATTCGTCGCGCAGCTTCATGTCTGTGGCGAGCAGCGCTTCCTCAAAGTGCTGCAAAATCATGCTTCTTAAGTCCAAAGCCTGCGGTACCGTCTTCATGTCCATGGCAAACTTCGGGAGCTGCTTTTGGCCAAAAAAATTCGTTTTGCTACCCGTGGCTAAAATCAGTATGTCGTATTTGAACGAGCCTATATCCGTGAAGATGGTCTTTTGTTCGGCATCTAGTTGGGTTACCTCTGCCATTCGCAAAATGATCTGAGGCCTACTTTTGATGAATTTTCGGAGCGGATGTGCAATGGAGCCTGCTTCCAAGCCACCTGTAGCCACTTGGTAAAGCAGCGGTTGAAAGGTGTGGTAATTGTGCCGATCAATCAATACTACTTGGAAATCAGCAGAAGATAATTTTTTGGCCAAAATGAGTCCAGCAAAACCTGCGCCTACAACTACAATTCGGGGCTTATTGGTGTCAGGCATGTTGATTTCCATGCTTTTACATTTTTTCAAAGGTCGGTACTTCTGCGCATTATGCCCAGTAAAAATGCTAAAATCAATTGTGATTGTGATTTGCCTTTGAATGCCGCTCAGCTTGTCTTATTTTTACCATGGCACCATGTTTGTCAATCTCGCAGAAATACTTTTTATGAAGAAGCCATTTTTTCTCCTAGCATTTGTATTTGCATCAACTGGTTTGGCGAGCTTGGAGGCCCAGGAATATGCCGTCCGCAATATTCATAACAAGGCTTTTAAAGAAGGCGAAGTACTTACCTTTAAGCTTCACTATGGTTTTATTAATGCAGGTATTGGCGTGTTGCAAGTAATGGATAAACCTGTTAAGGTAAGCGGAAAAGAATGCTTGCACATAGTGGCAACCGGCCGAACCATTAGCTCTTTTGATTGGATTTATAAGGTGCGCGACCGCTACGAAACCTATATTGACAAACAAGCCATGGTCCCCATGAAGTTTGTACGGGATGTGTATGAGGGCGGTTATGTGTTTAAAGACAATTATCTTTTTGATCAGCAATCCAATAAAGTAAATGCGAATGGTGAGCAGTTTGAAGTGCCCCATTATGTACAAGACATTGTATCGAGTTTTTATTACGCCCGGACGGTAGATTTTCGGAATGCGCGCAAAGGAGATACCTTCGAAGTGCCCATGTTTATGGATAAGGAAACACATAACTTTAAATTTCGCTTTATGGGCCGCACCACGCTAAACCTCGACAAAGGCAAGTTTAAAGTGATGATTTTTATGCCCGTGGTAATGAAAGGGCGGGTTTTCAAAAACGAAGAGGACCTCACCGTATACGTTTCCGACGATGACAATAAAATCCCACTCCAAATCAAAGCGAATATCCTCATTGGTTCGGTGAAAATGACGCTCACCGACTATTCGGGGCTGAAGAACCCGCTAACTTCTAAAATAGAGTAGTTTAAGTTAGCGTTGAAAGTTGTGCTGATAACGGCCTTTGCTGTCAGTTAGGAAGCGTGCATTTTACGGACGAAAAACTACTCGAGGAAATACATTGTCTGTAATCGACAGCATTAAAGCGGTTATTATTGAGAGCTACACATGCTTATTTATCCTCTAGGCAAAACAAAATCGGACATTTTTTCGCAGACATCTCCACACATTAAATTCCTTTCTGTAATTTCTTGCTTTGAATTCTTGGTCGTAAGTCATGAAGAACTAGCCCTTGATTCAACCCGACTTGACAAACAGGACAGCGTTGAGATTCATCAAAGCGCTTAAGGATTTTTTTTCACTGCTATGTTCGAAGGCGGTTTTACTTGGATTGAATGTGAACAGTAAGCAGAAGAAAGGGTGAAAGTGCAATACAAATGTGTTTTAAATTAGCGGTCTCTTCGTCAATAATCCAAAACTTAAAACGTGGTTGGTATCGCAAAAGGTCGGCAGATGCCCCGATGGGAGTTTAGCTGCTTTGTTGTGATTTCTTTATTAAGTATCTTGCCTTACAAATAACCTGTATATGAAAAATGCCTTAAGGATGGTGATAGTAGTGGTGATAGGCACACTACTGTCGGCTTGTTTTCCGGACCGCAAAGAAATCAGGAACAACACCTGGATAGTGGTTTCGCTAAAAGCAAGTGGAAACGACACAACTTGGAATCCTGGAGCCGTGTATGAGTTGACGTTTCCTGAAAAACGCACTTTTTCTATGCAGTTAGATGTAAATAGCTGTGGCGGATCAGCCGTTTTTAATCCCAACAACATCATTTTCTTTAACGATATTAGTTGTACGGAGGCTTGTTGCGACAGTCCTTTTGTCACCGAAATGCTTCGGTTGTTGGCTCAAGTAAACCGTTATCAATTTAACGAGGACCAAATGGTGCTTTCTGGTAGTAAAGGGATCACTATTAGTTTTGTACGTAAATAGATAAGCCAATTGCTGGAACTATTTGGTTTAAAAAAGCCTTACTTTTGTATATTCATCAGCGGCTGATGCTGCTGATCAACATCCAATTAATTCAAACAATATGGCATATCCCGAATTTATGGTTGCGCCCATGCGCAAAGACCTTACCGAAGTAGGTTTTAACGAATTAAAAACAGCAGAAGAAGTAGAGCAGTTACTTGGCAACAAGTCTGGAACAACCTTGGTGGTTGTAAACTCAGTTTGCGGATGTGCTGCTGCAAATGCTCGTCCGGCTGTTAAAAGAGCCATCCAAAATGCTAAAAAGCCAGCGGTGCTCAGCACTGTTTTTGCAGGTATGGAAACAGATGCGGTAGATAAAGCACGTGCATTCATGCTTCCTCACCCGCCATCTTCACCAGCAATCGCTTTGTTTAAGGATGGAAAGCTGGTGCACATGCTCGAGCGTCATCACATTGAAGGCCGCTCAGCTGACATGATTGCCGCCAATTTGGTGGATGCTTTTGATGAGCATTGCTAAGCCAAAGTGCTGCTAAAAATTTGCAAGAAAAAGAGTCCTGTTTGAATTTTCAAGCAGGGCTTTTTTAGTTGTTGGCGTCAGCCAAGGTCTTTAGTCTTTCTTGCGTTTCATTGTAACCGATTTCATACATTTCAGCCCCTTTGTTCAAAGAAAATAGGTGGAATTTTTCCATTTGAGAGGGTTCAATGTATAGATCCAATAGGGGGATACTCTGAGCTACGTTGTTGTGTATCGCGATATTCAAAACCCTTTCGATGCTCTGCATCCAGCCGTTCACGTGATCAACAGGACCAACTGGATTCACATTTACGCCTATCAGCCGATCGCAAAGCCCATATAAAGCTCCGGCCGGCAGATTTTCCGTCAAGCCGCCATCCACAAAGATGCGATCATTTAAGCGAACGGGTTCAAAAAGCAAGGGAATGGCGCAGGATGCCAGAATAGGCAATAGTAATTCGCCCTCATTAAAATACACAGATTTCCCCAAGCCTAAATCGGTAGCAGTTACCCACAGCGGAAGGGGCAGGTCTTCGAAGTTTTTGGCATTAATGTGCCTTTTGAGTGCGTTTTTTAGTCCATATGAACTCAAAAACCCACCTGGAGCCCACTTAAACTTCACCAAACTAAAGTTTTTCTCTTTATCGAAGATCTCTTTGATTTCGGTCGGATGTTTGCCATCGGCTAAAAGCGCACCGATGATGGAGCCCACACTTGTGCCAGCAATGGCGTCGAAGGTATAGCCGGCCTCATAGAGCGCGGTGAGTACACCCAAATGACCGTAGCCTTTGGCTGCACCGCCCGATAATACGAGGCCGGATTTAAATTTTTTTTTATCGCTCATTAAGCTTCAGCTTTCACTGGAGCTCCTGCAAGTTTCATTTTCAAATGATCCTTGATTTTGAGTTCGATTTCCTCAGCCAAATCGGGATTGTCTTTGAGCAATTGTTTCACCGCATCGCGGCCCTGACCCAATTTAGTTTCGCCATAGCTGTACCATGATCCGCTCTTCTTCACGATGCCTAGTTCGCTGCCGAGATCCACAATTTCGCCATCTTTTGAAACGCCTTCTCCATATACAATGTCGAACTCGCACTGACGGAATGGTGGCGCAACCTTGTTTTTTACCACTTTGATGCGCACGCGGTTACCAGTAACTTCCAAACCATCTTTGATTTGACCAATACGGCGGATGTCTAAGCGAATCGACGCATAAAACTTGAGTGCATTGCCACCAGTAGTTGTTTCCGGGTTACCAAACATAACGCCGATTTTTTCGCGTAATTGATTGATGAATACGCACACACAACCGGTTTTGTTGATACTACCAGTGAGTTTACGCAGGGCTTGCGACATCAAACGTGCTTGTAAGCCCATCATAGAATCACCCATTTCGCCTTCAATTTCAGCTTTAGGTACCAGCGCCGCAACGGAGTCGATAACAATGATGTCAATGGCACCTGAGCGAATGAGATTGTCGGCAATTTCAAGAGCCTGCTCACCATTGTCTGGCTGAGAAATCAACAAGTTAGTGGTATCAATACCCAAATTTTCGGCATAGGTCTTGTCAAAAGCATGTTCCGCATCGATGAAAGCCGCTAAACCGCCTTTTTTCTGCGCCTCCGCAATGGCGTGCATCGCGATGGTGGTCTTACCAGATGATTCTGGTCCGTAGATCTCAATGACCCTGCCGCGTGGAAAACCGCCAATGCCCAAGGCAATGTCTAAACCCAACGAACCCGAAGGAATCACATCCACATTTACAACACGCTGGTCACCCATCTTCATGACCACCCCTTTGCCATACGACTTCTCGAGTTTATCGAGCGTAAGCTGTAGGGCTTTTTGTTTTTCGTTTACTGTACTGCTCATATCGTTTAAAATTTACTTTCAATTTAGGCTTCTAAATTACGCAGATAAACAGCCTCTTGTTAACCCGTTTTCCGCATTCTTTTGCACAAATTACGCATCTTGCTTTGTCATCTCTTGTCAAATTATTAAAAGACATACCGGGGCGGGACAGGCAACCATTCAAGACTTTCTACGTTTCTTATACAAAAAACGTTTCCAGCTTTTATCTTTGATGTAGTGAAAGTACTTTTATCCCTCCTTATAAGTTGCTGCTGCCTGTTGCCAGCGGCCCAAGCGCAATCCCCGAAAAGCGACCGCAAACCAGTGCAGCTTTCTGGACTCACCGTGAGTTCCGACAGCATGGACATCATTCCTTTTACCACCATCTTAGTTAAAAATCGCTTCAAAGGCACCGTCAGCGACAGTCGTGGCTTCTTTTCTTTTGTGGCTTTAAAAGGAGATACTGTGGTTTTTAGTGGAATCGGATACAAAACATCTCTTCTAGTGGTAGACGACTACGTAGTAGCCGACGATATTTTTTCGGTGCTCATGCCCATGGCGCGCGATACACTCGAACTACCAATGGCCATCATCTACCCCTGGCCAAGCAAAGAAGCGTTTAAACAAGAGTTTTTGGCCTTGGAGTTGAAAGACGATATCTACACCCGCGCCGCACGTAACCTGGAAAACGAATTGTTGGCACAATTAGCCAGCGCCATGACCATGGATGCCTCTGAAAATCAGCGCTTATACATGCAAAAAACCATTGCACAGACTTATTATGCGGGCGGACAACAGAATTTTCAGCAGTTAGGAGGACCAAATGCCATCCCTATACCTTCTACTTTGTTGAACCCCTTGGCTTGGGCAGAATTCGTGAAAGCCATCAAAAGGGGCGATTTCAAGAGGAAAAAGTAGTCCCAGATGTCAAAATCGTTTTTGCACCGCAGCAGGGAATTCGCAACCCGTTTTGCTAAATTCTTGGTTTACGGTTGGCGGAAGCTTTCAAAACCAGCGGTCTGGAACCAAGACCGGTATAAAAAACTCACTTTTGGAAGAAAAGCACTTAGCTGGCTGTATTCGGGCCTGCTGGTGATTTTCGTCTCAGCAGTAGCGCTTGAACTCAACTTTTTGTGGTTGTTTGGTCCCATGCCCGGTATGCGTGAAGTGCAGCGGGCAGAAATGAGCCAAGCCTCCGAAATTTATTCAGCCGACGGACAGCTCCTTGGTAAGTATTACACAGAAAACAGGAGTCCGGTTACCTACGATTCCATTCAGCCCCTCCTCATACAAACCCTCATTGCGGTGGAGGATGTTCGTTTTTACCAGCACATGGGCATCGATTTCAAAGCCATTGGAGCTGCATTGCGAGATGCTGCCCGCGGACAAGCCCGAGGCGCCAGCACCATCACCCAACAATTGGCCAAAAACCTTTTTCAAACCCGAACCGATGGTACAGGTCTGTTGGGTGTTGTTCCCGGGGTGTCGGTTTTACTGGCTAAGGCCAAAGAATGGATCACTGCCGTAAAGTTGGAGGTCTTTTTTTCAAAGTCTGAAATCCTTGCCCTCTATTTGAATACGGTTGATTTTGGAAGAAACAGTTTTGGTATCAAAAGTGCCGCCAAGACCTATTTCAACAAGGCACCCAGCCAGCTTTTGCCTGAAGAATGTGCCGTTTTGGTGGGGATGCTAAAGGCTCCGACTTATTATAACCCTGTTGCCAATCCCAAAAACTCACTTCGCAGACGCAACGTGGTGCTTCAATTGATGCGATCGCAAGGCCTGATTACCCAAAAGCAGCAAAGTCAATTGAGCCAGAAACCCATTAAGCTGCAATACAAAGAAGAGGAGATTACCGATGGCTTAGCGCCATACTTTCGGTCGGAATTAGCTAAGTGGCTGCGCGATTATCTGAAAGAAAATTATGGTGATAAATACAACATCTACACCAGCGGCCTACGTATAGAGACCACCTTGGACACCCGCTTGCAGGTGCATGGCGAGGCGGCGGTGGGACAAACCATGCGGCGTTTACAGCGTAGATTTGATGAACATTGGCGGGGGCGCATTCCTTGGGAGTTGCCAGATGGGAAGGAAGACACTGCTTGGTTTAGCACTTTGGTGAAGCGCACCGACCGCTACAAGGCTGCCGAAAAGGCCGGCATGAGCGCTGCTGCCAATTGGCAGCAATTGGCGGTGCCTGTTGAGATGGAGCTTTTTGATTGGCAGGGCAGCAAGCGAGTGAAAATGAGTCCGCTCGACTGCGACACGACCTCAAAATTTTGCAATGCGGTATGGTAGCAGTAGACCCCTATAGTGGCCAAATCAGAATGTGGGTAGGCGGTATCAATTTCCGCCACTACAAATACGACCATGTGAAGCAGATGCGCCGCCAGCCTGGCTCTACGTTCAAACCTTTTGTTTATGCCGCCGCTATCGAACAGGGGCGTGGCCCGTGCGACAAGCTCGTGGATAAGCCCGTGACCGTGGTTTACCAAGAGAATGGAGAAGAAAAGCGCTGGTCGCCACGCAATGCCGACTGGCAATTTACTTACAGCGAGTACACCCTCCGGCGTGGAATGGCGCGTTCGATAAACACCATAGCCGCTCAACTTACTGAAATTGTTGGTCCCGAGGCAGTGGTTGACATCGCCAAACGATTGGGCATCAACAGTCCATTGGAAGCCGTGCCTTCCATCGGACTGGGAGCCAGTGATGTTTCGCTACTCGAAATGGCTGGTGCTTACGCAGCCTTTATGAACAAAGGAGTGTGGATTGAGCCGCACTTTGTGGCTAAGGTGTACGATCGAAAAGGCAAGCTTATTTTTGAGTATGTGCCGGAGCGTCGGCAAGCCATTTCAGCCGAAACCGCTTTTTTAATGACCTATATGCTGCGAGGTGGTACAGAAGAAGGTGGAGGGACTTCACAAGCCTTGTTTGAATATGATATTTTCAGAGGAAATAATCAAATTGGTGGCAAAACGGGTACGTCGCAGTCCTATTCAGACGGGTGGTTTGTAGGTGTCACCAAAGATTTGGTGGTGGGCAGTTGGGTGGGCGCCGATCAGCGGAAGGTGCACTTTAGGACTTCCCAAACGGGTGAAGGCAGCAAAACAGCACTTCCCATTGCTGGCAAATTTTTAGAACTTGCTTACAAAGATATTCTTGAAATAGGGCCTTTCCCAGAACCGACGGTTAAAATTAGCAAAGCCTATAACTGCAGAACCATAATTAAGCAAGTGGCAGCTGATAGCGTCGAAGTTTTGGAAGAAGAGGAACCCGTGTTATTTGATGTACCGATGCCTGAAATAAACCGAGAATAAGTATCCCTTATTAGTCGTAATTTCTCTTGTGAAGCAGGTGATACAATACTGAACGCTTGTAGTTTCTCAAAACGCCCTTATAATATTCGGGAACATGACCTTTGAAGTAATAATCACGTGCAGCGCCTCGGATATCCATGATGAGTGCTTTTCTTTCGTCATCATTCATGGCCAAAATCTCTGGGAATAAGGCAAAATCGTTTCGTTTGATAGCTTCTTGAACGGAAAGTTTACGGTCCAGCGAATCTCCAAAACGGCTGAAAGCGTATTCAAGCCAAATATTAATCACTCCTTTTTGACCCATGATTTCAGACTGAGTTAGATGATTTACCAATAATTAACATTGGTTTGGTTTAGTCTCAGAACAATAAACACAAAAGTACGCTTTTCGGATTTATGAATTCGGAAAAAATCAATAAAAAGTGAATTTCACCAGGCGATAGGTGCCTTTTGTGGAGTGCGCCAAAGCTACAGATTGCGTTCTATTGATTGGAAAGGCAGAAAACGGTAGGATAATGCTGGCTTCTTCTTTGTCTACAAAAAGCTCGTCAGTTTCCAACTTACCATACTTATCCACATAAGCAATGAAGGCACTGCTGCTTTTCGTATCAGGCCTTTCCATACTTTCTTTTTTCACTGGATCGCTTATTTCACGGTTGGCTGGATGATCGTTGTACAGGAAAGCTACTTTATCGCGCACCAGGCCAGTAATAAACGATACACTGGCACCTTCGTCGTTTTCCGGACTTTGGTTGAGCGCTAAGCTTGACTGCCAATCTACCGATCCACGAGCGTTAAAATTCACAAGCATCATGCCTTGAACATAATGGGTGATTTTACTTTTCGCATCTGGCCAGCTATCAGGTTTTTGCCCTTTTGGTACCTCCTTGTTCATGCGACGGATTTCACCAATGAGGTATACATTGCCATTGGAGCTAACTAAAAGCGAAGGTTTTACATCCATCACACCTTTGATTATTTTTCGCGGGATGTTGGTGTCTACAAATTTGCGCACGGTGGCTTTGTGTAGCTCTACAAAGGCTTTTTCGAGCGGCTCCACCGTTTTACGCAGCACTTGGTGGCTGATGATGTCGGTGGTGGTAATGAAGCTGCCGTTTAACCCTGACCGCTGTGAGGAGCCATAAAAGCCTGCTGCATGCAATTTATCATCGCTTTTAGCAAGATTTATCACCACCTCGTGTACAAAGGTGCCATCTCCCAAATTCACGGGGTACTCACGAATGGTGCCTTTTTCTACTTCATAGTTTAAGATGGTCCAATAATACGGCAGCTCCACCCGCACCGGGCGCTTGCTCATGTTTACGTTCGATACTTTAACAGTCAAAAAGAGATTGCTGCTGCCATCGCAGATGAGCATTCCGGGCTCCGTGGCTTTTTCGGTGAATGGAGCCACGATGATTTTGTCGGCTTTGATAGCGCGTTTTTTGTCGAGCAGTTTGTAGATGAATTTACTTGCTTCCCCCAAGGCTACGGTTTTACTGCGGAAGTAATAGAACAATTTGCTATCATCACTTTTTCCAATCTCAGGCAGAACTGCACGCGGATCGATGCCTTCTGTGCCCTTAATCTCGTCGAGCACCATAAATTCACTATCGTAGGTACCATTGGCGTCGAGGGACCAAGCATAAATGGTACGCACTTTTTCGTCTTCGGCATAAAAGGAAGTAATCATAATGAGTTCATCTTCAATGCTCATCACCTGCAGGAGTTCATGCTTCAGCTTATTTTCAGTCGGAAGCTTGAGTTCGTAAGTGGCTTCCAAGTTTAAGGATGGGTCGAAAGCGTGTATTTCAAAGGCATCTGCCCTTTTCATGTGCAATACCAAGGTATTCGACTTGTTGGCAGCAAAAATATAGGTTTGCTTGCCGGTAATTTTTTCTTTGGTTGGAAGTCCCACTTGGGTACCCAGTGATTGGGCGTTCAAGAGGTTTACATTAAAAAGTAGAATCGCAGCTAGTAGCAGCTTTTTCATGGGTGCTGTATTTAAAAGTCGAATAATCGAATTTGATCTGTCGCTAAATTAATCAATTCAGCAAACTTTCAAGCCTTTGGCGTAAAATCACCAGCGTCCACTGGCACCACCGCCACCCGACATACCACCGCCAAAGCCTCCGAAACCACCTCCGCCTCCACTAAAGCCGCCACCAAAACCACCACCTCCGCCCATCGGGAAGAAGAAAGGAGGCTGGTAGCCAGCACGGCCTTTGCCGCTAAAGCTCTGTCCGCCGCCATTGCGAGAGTTAATGATAATGACCAAAACCACAACAATGAGGATAATAATCAAAGAACCAGGGCCTTTTTGGGTGCCTTTGTTTTTCGCATCTGCTGTGTAAGCACCTTCCAGTACTAGAATCACAGACTTGCTGGCTTCACTGAGACCGCCAGCATAATCACCGGCTTTAAAAAACGGCACCATGTCGCGCTCAATGATACGGCGTGAAAGGGCATCGGTGAGGCGGTCTTCGAGTCCGTAACCAACTTCCATGCGCACAGCGCGCTCTTCCATAGAAAGTAGGATGAGGAGACCGTTATTTTTGCTTTTTTGACCTATGCCCCAAGCTTCGTACAACTTGTTTGCGTAGTCAGCAATCTCATAACCGCCTAAAGCAGCTACCGTTACCACTGTAATTTGGGTAGAGGTACTGTCGTTGTAGCTCACCAACATGGTTTCAAGCTTGTTGAGCTCCATGCGGTTAAGTACCTGCGCAAAGTCGTTTACCAAGCGAGCAGGCTGCAGGGGCTTGGGGAGGTCTTGTGCTGTAGCAGGCAGTACCAACAACAGTAAAACGCTTATTTTAACCAACAGAGATCTCATCGGATAATTCGTTTTGGTCGTTAGTGCCTTGGTGCGGAAAATATATCCGAAGCTTATCACCTATTTGTTCAAGCGCTTTGCTGATGCCGCCGGCATAATCGCCCTGCTTAAAATGCGTAACCATAAGCGCTATTTCTGCTTCCCAAAAAGCTTTACCAACGGCGGCATCTATACCTTCATCTCCATAAATAGATATTTGATGGTCTTTTACTGCAATGTACAACAGTACCCCGTTGCGTGCAATGGTGTTGCGCATGCCGAGCTTGTTAAACAAAAAGGCAGCCCTGGCAAGGGCATCCCCGCGAGAATAGTCTTCGAGGTGCACCCGTACTTCACCTGAGCTGGCGGCTTCCGCTTGCTTGATGGCTTGGAGGACGGCTTTTTGGCCCGCCGCGTCAAGTAATTTTTTCGCCGTTTCGCTCAAAACTCAACTTTTGGGGCCTTTTCGCTGCCTTCGTCAGACTTGAAATAACCGCGTTGCTCAAACCCAAACCAGCCTGAAATAAAGTTATTTGGAAATTTACGGATGTAGGTGTTGTAGTCCTGTACCATCTCGTTAAACCTGCGCCGCTCTACGCTGATGCGGTTTTCGGTGCCTTCGAGCTGCGACTGCAGTTCGAGAAAGTTTTGGTTGGCTTTGAGGTCGGGATATTTTTCAACCACTACCATCAAGCGCGATAAAGCACCACTTAATTGGGCTTGGTTGGCTTGGAATTGTTGGATGGTGGAGGCGTCGAGTTTGCTGGCATCCACATTCATACTGGTGGCTTTGGAACGGGCTTCTATCACTTGGGTGAGGGTTTCTTGCTCAAAATCGGCATAACCTTTTACGGTGCTCACCAAATTAGGGATGAGGTCGGCACGGCGCTGATAAGCCGTTTCTACATTGGCCCACTGCGAGCTCACAGCTTCATCTTTGCTCACCATGGAGTTGTATCCACAGCTGCTCAGCAATACTGGGATGAGGGCAAATAAACTTAATCGAAGGGCAACTTTCATGTACAGGGGTTTAATACGGCTAAAATACTGAAAATAAAGAGTGGTAGATAATTTGCGGGCTAGATATTTCGGCAGCTCGGGATGTAAGCTTGGTAAGCGGAAAATTGGAAATAAAAAAAGCTGCAATTGTTGATTACAGCTTTTAACGTAAATGGGAGTGAGCTCAGTCTAATAACAAATATTCAGGATGATCAATAGCGACTATATTGAACAGGTACTTAAAGTTGTCATGTAGGAAAGAGAAGGTGTTACCAGTTACCACTGAAAAACTTATTCTTTTCGTGGCATTTTCGCTTAGGAGGGTCGTTAAATCAAAACTCCCATTGTCGTCAAGTAACAATATCCCATTGTCATAAACGCCGTTCGTAGAGCCGAATTCCTCGTTTCTGTAAAGATTATAATACAAAGCAATTTTACCTACAGCATTCAGTGGATCAACATTCCAATTTAGAGATTTCCCTGTTCTGTTAATATAAAGGCTTCTAGTTTGAGATAAATCTTGAATTTGAACAGGTACAGGAATATAGCGTTCGGCCCGATAGCGTTGACCGTTTACGGAAATATCAATATCCACCACCGTACCGTAATAGCTTTTCAGATCATTAGCTCTCAAAAACCAATTTCCATTTTGGACTGGGTTAAATGACCGATTATTGAGAGTAAGAGTAACGTTCGGTTTAGTTAGACCCGATAAATAAATGGGGAAGTTCGGATTTGTGCCAAAATGGCCAAAGTTCAGATTATCTATGATTCCGAAGGTGTAGTCTGGGTCTGAAATATCATCGAACACTCTCCAACCTTCGTCATTCAGGTCGTAACTGGAAGATGGGTTGCGTATTAAAGATTGAAGAGATATTACTTTTTTTGTCGGAGGTACATTTTCTTTCTTGCATCCAAATGACACAAAAAGTATACTGAGTAACAGGTATTTGAGATTTTTCATTTTTTTGTAGTTCACTTTATATACAAGAACCGATTCTTTTTTCGTCGTCACTGTTGTCTATTTCGAATATATCAGCAGGATCACACATCTATATAGTTCCTGGTTCAAAAGTTGCTTTTGCATTCCAAGTATAGCATCTAAAATTTCTAGAAGCGTTCTCCCATGGATTCGGACAAAAACTGCTGTTATTCACCGGATCAGTAGGCGCATTAAATCCAAATTCGGTGTAGGTAACAGAAATAACGTACGAACCTAACCTTGGGGTGCCTATGTGAATGTTATCAATAACAGTGATGTTGTGCGGCTGTTGCAAGCTCTGAGTTCTGTTATTGCTTGTAATTGAACCTACAGACAAGGAAGTTTTTTTAAATGTTGTTGGTTGACTAAATTTTGGATCAGAAGTCCGCCCTTCAACGCTTACTTTTAGCATCCCATTCCCGAACCTGACTTGTGTAACGGGAGTTGAATTTTGAGAGCACTCAAAATTACGTGCTTCCGTTTTAATACAAGCTTATTGAGGAAGAGGAGGGGCTGGAGGCGGTAGCGTAATACGGATTCTACAACCTATTGAAGCGATTGTGCACGCTAACAAGAAAAAAAATCAGTTTTCTTTCTTCCTTTCTTTAGCTACCATGGTATAATAATAGTAAGTAAAAACTAAAGATAGATATTTGTATGAAATATTATTTTAATTCATTTTATGGCTTAAATCTTAGCGATTGGTGCAATTTGAAAAGTTAGATAAATGCAATGAATAGCTGCGTGAGATACTGATTAATTTAAATCAATCTCATGAACTCTTTCTGCTTTACTGGGTTGTTTTAAAAGAATGTAATACCGATAACAGATAAAAACGTCTGATTTCTATATTTTTGCACGATTAATACGAATAGATGATTCAAACCGATATATGCATCATTGGTGCGGGACCCGTGGGCTTGTTTGCCGTTTTTGAGGCGGGGCTGCTTAAAATGCGTTGTCACTTGATAGATGCACTGCCGCAAGTGGGCGGTCAGCTCTCTGAAATTTACCCTAAAAAACCAATTTATGATATTCCCGGCTATCCCACCGTGTTGGCGGGCGAACTGGTAGCTAATCTGATGGCACAAATTGCTCCTTTTAATCCCACTTTTACTTTGGGCCAAAGGGTGGAGGATTTGGAACGGCAAGCAGACGAAAGTTTTGTGATACGCACCAATATGGGCAGCGAAATTGCATGTAAGGTGGTGGTGATTGCAGCCGGACTAGGCTGTTTTGAGCCCCGCAAGCCTGAAATCCCGAACATCGAAACCTTCGAAAATAAGGGGGTTTCATACATGATTTTAGATCCCGAAAAATACCGAGGCAAAAAGGTGGTGCTGGCAGGTGGAGGAGATTCGGCCCTTGACTGGTCTATCTTTTTAGCCGATATTGCCGCCGAACTTACGCTGGTGCACCGCAACGAAACCTTCCGGGGGGTCGTAGATTCGGCTGAAAAAGTGGCGAAATTGGCAGCAGCAGGCAAAATTAGACTGCTACTCAGCTCACAACTCGGCCGCTTAGAAGGCGATGGCCATTTGCAAAAGGTGGAAGTCATCAACAAACAAAAGGAAAGTCAGCTGCTCGAGGCCGACTACCTCATCCCGTTGTTTGGACTAAGTCCTAAGCTTGGTCCGATTGAAGCCTGGGGCCTAAACCTCGACAAAAGCGCCATCGAAGTCAATGTACACGATTACAGCACCAATGTGCCTGGTATTTACGCAATCGGCGACATCAATACCTATCCGGGCAAGCTCAAGCTCATTTTGTGCGGCTTTCATGAGGCAGCCTTGATGGCCCAAACCGCTTTTAAGTTGGTTTATCCGGACCAAAAACTCAGTTTTAAATACACCACCGTAAATGGTGTGAATGCATTTTGATGAGCGACATTCAGGTTTTTGTGGAAGAAGCCGATGGCAGCACTACCGAGCATACTTTCCCTACGGACATGGGTCTCAACCTCATGGAAGCCCTCAAAGGCAGTGAATACCCCATTTTGGCCACTTGCGGTGGTATAGCATTGTGTGGTACTTGCCACATCGCCTTGCTCGAAGGCAGCGCCAATCCTCCTTCCGACGAAGAGCTCAACATGCTTGACACCCTTTTTAACAGCACCGAAAGCAGTCGGTTAAGCTGCCAAATTCGCTTAAGCGAACTCAGCAATGGCGCCCGCATCCAAATTTTAGGAGAGGGTAATTGATGGGGCGCGTAGTAGCCATAGATTACGGCAGCAAGCGGGTAGGATTGGCCACCACCGACGCCCTGCGCATGTTTGCTACAGCGTTGGACACAGTACACAGCAAAGACCTCATTGCCTATTTAAAAGCGTATCACATCCGCGAAGTCGTTGAAACCTTTGTGCTTGGCGAGCCCAAAACCGTCAAAAACCTGCCTTCCGATACCGCTGCGCAGATTCAGGAGTTTGCCGTACATTTGCAGCGTACTTTTCCAAATATACCGGTCGTGCGGGTCGACGAACGATTTACGTCCAAAATCGCGCTACAAGCCATCGCCAAAAGTGATTTAAACAAAAAGCGGCGCCAGCAAAAAGGACTGGTAGATCAGATCAGTGCGGTGCTCATTTTACAAACTTATCTCGAACAAAACCCATGATTTTACCCATAGTTGCTTATGGTGACGCTGTTTTGACAACCAAAGCGGTCCCCATCCCCAAAGACTACCCCAAGCTGAAAGAACTTGTGGATAGCATGATTGAAACCATGTACGAAGCCAATGGGGTAGGATTGGCAGCGCCTCAGGTAGGCTTGTCGTTGCGGTTGTTCGTAATCGACGTTTCTCCGTTTGATGAGGTGGCTTTTAAGAACGAAAAACGGGTCTTTATCAATGCCGAAATTGTAGAGTACAGTGGCGATGAGTGGGCCTTTAACGAGGGATGTTTGAGCATTCCTGATGTGAGAGGGGATGTTTTTAGGCCCGAAAAAATTCACATTCGTTATTACGACGAAAACTGGGTGATGCATGAGCACAGTTTCGACGACATGCCAGCGAGGGTAATCCAGCACGAGTACGACCACATCGAGGGTAAGCTGTTTACCGAAAAATTGACTGCTTTGCGCCGTCGACTGGTGCAAAAGAAGCTAGAGCAAATCAAGCAGGGTATTGTTAACGTTACCTATAAAATGCGTTTCCCACGCCCTGCTCGCAAGCGCTAAAGCATTTTACCTGCTGGCGGCTTTTTTGTCAGCCAGTAAAATAGCTGCTTCCAAATTCACTACACCACCAGTAAGACTAATGTCGCTGAGGATTGTTTTTTTCTTTTTTGAACCGGGCAAAATCACCGGTTCTTCATACACAAAGGCGCTTTCCATGAGGATAGTACGCACTTCGGGGGCGGTAAGCTGGGGATAGAGGCCGCGAATCACTGCCGCAATGCCTGCTACCACTGGTGCTGCCATGCTTGTACCGCTGTTGTGATCGTAGGTATTGCCTGGTAGGGTGGCGTAAATATGGTCGCCAGGGGCAAAAACGTCTACACTTTCTTTTCCGTAATTCGAAAAGGTAGCTATCATTCTCTCATTCAATTGAAAAGAAGAGGCGCCGACTTCTATCCAATTGGAGTAATGAATACCATCCGGGGCAAAGGGTTGGGGGAAGTTGTTTTCTTCGTCAATGTTTGTGTTGTCGTTGCCTGCTGCATGCACTAAGAGCACGTCTTTGCTCAGAGCAAAATGGATGGCGCTGGCTACCAGTTCCGATTGGGGTGAATAGCTTTTCCCAAAGCTCATATTGATGATCTTGGCACCGTTATTTACGGCATAGCGGATGGCGTTGGCTACGTCCTTGTCGTGCTCATCACCGCTTGGCACTGCCCTTAAAGTCATGATAAGTGCATTTGCTGCAATGCCGTTCATTCCTTTGCCATTGTTGCGCTTGGCAGCAATGATACCAGCTACGTGTGTGCCATGGGAGGCATCGGGGCCAGTTACACGGTTGTCGCCATAATGCGGGTCGCTCCACTCCTCGTAGTTGTCACCGACCATACCACGTGGATCAAATTCGAGGTTGAGACCATAATTCAAGATGCCGTTTACTTGCTCATTACCTTCGAGTAACTTCGATTCTGCTTCGGGAATGGCCATTTTGTTTTTGAGGGCGCTGCCATAGTAGCCTTTCACGATTTTTTGCCATTTGCCATTTGGCTTGAAGGCCTCAATTTTGGCTTCGGTGAGGCCCTCACGACCAACAGCCGTTAAAAAAGCATCATTCGCCGTTTTAAGCTTGCTCACCATTTTAAAGGCTTTGCTCATTTCTTTCACTTTGGCCCCGTGCTTTTTGCGAAGTTCTTCTAAATACGCAGCTTCTCTGCTGCCTTTGGCAATTTTACCTTCCTTTTCAAGCGCTTGGTACTTCACCAATTCACGCGTCATTTCGTAGGTGTCGTAATGCACCTCGCCTCCCGGGCCACTCAAAAAGCTCCAACCGTAAACATCATCAATGTAGCCATTGCCATCATCGTCAATGCCATTATCCGGAATTTCACGTGGATTCACCCAAAGCACTTCCTCGAGATCTTCGTGTTCAATATCCACTCCTGCATCTATTACCGCTACAATTACTGGCAGCAGGAGGCGATCGGCAAGTATACCTTCATAAACCTTATTGGTAGAAATGCCACCGAGCCGGTCTTGTTGGGGGTCGAGGTGGTACCACTGTTGGGATCGGCTTAGCTCTTGTGCGCTGGTGAAACCTAGCGTAGCAGCCAAGCAAAGGGTCAAAAAGAAGAAAAAACGGCGTTTCATTTGCGAACAATGATTTTATGTAGTTGTGTGTTGTTGTTTTGGTTGATTTGAAGGAAATACATGCCTGTGGCCACCTCTGTGAGCGGCAAAATTTCGCCGTCAGCAAGTGTAGTTTGAAGAAGGGTTTGGCCCTGAATATTCTTTATTAGCACTTCCATTTCAATGCCTTCCTTGTTTTCGATGCGCAACCAATTGCTGGCAGGATTTGGGTAGATGTGGACTCGGAACTGGTTCGCTTCTGAAACACTGACGCTGTTGTTTTGCAGGTTGTAGAAAAAGCGAGCTGCATTGTTAATGATGTCTGCAGAAATGCTAGGGATAGCTACAAAATTATGTAAAGCACCATCGTAGCTGAGTAATTCGCTGTAAGTACCGCGGTGCTGTAGTCGCAGGTGCAATAAACTGGAGCCGTCCACTTGAATTACGGGAAAGGAGAGGGCACGAACGATCCCGCGTCCATAGGGTACCACTTCATCTGCCGTGCCATGGAAATGGATGCCAGTAGCGGCTCCTGTTTTGACAAAGTTGGTGTCGAGCACAGCCCCAGCGATGTTGAGGACACCTGCTGCCGTGGAGGTATAGCCTGGGTTCCCAGAAGCCCCCTCTAAACCTACTCCAAGACCTACTATTTCTTGGTTTAGCATGGCTGAAGACTGTAGCGTGTCGGTTAAATAAGCAAGGTGAATGGCAGCAAGTGCGCCAGCGGAGTAGCCACCTACGTAAATTTTATTAGTGTCGATGCCGTAAGGATTGCCTTGCTCGGCTACGGATCGTTTGAAAAAGCGGACTGCAGCTTTGGCATCGTGCGTTGCACGCAAGGCGGCTTTTATAAATTCGCGGTCTAATGCTGCGAAATTGGCGTTGTTTATGCCCAAACGGTAACTGGATGTGGCCGTTACATAGCCCCTTTTGGCAAATGTGTTGCAAAGGCCTAGCATTACAACATCATCACGTTGACCCGAAATAAAGGAGCCTCCGTGAAACAAAAGAAGCAGCGGCCTGCCCGTTGCAGTGTCACCAGTTGGCTGAAAAACATCTAAATCGAGTGCCTGCGGCACGTTGTTCCACAAGGGTGCATTGCCGTAATTGATGTTAGTTTGGGAGTTAACAGTTGGAAAAACTTCTTGGAGATAACGTTGCGCCTGCACCAGCGTGCTGCATCCCAATAAAAGCGAAAGGAGTATTAATTTTGGCATAAGTAAGTATGTAAAAGGCTAATATAATGTGTAAAGGGAAATAAACAAGGGAACAAAGCCTAGTTGTTGCACCAAGTCTTAAAAAATGATTTGACTTTCGAAGCCGAAAGAATTTTCCAAGTAAATCATACAACTACAACGGGGGAGTTTAATGTAAGCGTGTTTTAAAACGGGTGCCCCCAACTAGCCTTTTTCTGAAGTTTTGAGGTGCAATTCTTTCCATTGAATAGCGTCAATAGGGCCAGGGGCGTCGATCATTACGTCGCGACCAGCATTGTTTTTTGGGAAAGCAATAAAGTCACGAATACTCTCGCTACCACCGAACAAAGCGCACAAGCGGTCGAATCCAAAGGCCAAGCCGCCATGTGGAGGCGCTCCATATTCGAAGGCATTGAGCAGGAATCCGAATTTTTCTTCTGCTTCTGCAGCCGTAAATCCTAATACTTCGAACATTTCGGCCTGCAATTTCCGGTTGTGAATACGGATAGAGCCGCCGCCAATTTCGTTGCCATTTAATACCATATCGTAAGCATTGGCCTTGATGGCACCTGGGTCGGTACTTAATTTATGTAGATCTTCTGGTCGTGGTGCGGTAAAAGGGTGGTGCATGGCCATCCAGCGGCCGTTTTCGCCGTCACGCTCAAGCAGGGGGAAGTCTAGCACCCACAAAGCTTTGTATTCATTCGGGTTTCGGAAACCGAGCTGGTTACCGAGTTCTAAACGGAGTTCGGAAGCTGCTTTGAGGGTCTGGCTTTTGTCGCCAGCCAATACGAGTAGCAAATCACCGGATTGGAGTCCTGACAAGTCCGTCCACTTTTGCAAAGCAGCTTGGTCGTAAAACTTGTCAACGCTCGATTTTAAGCTACCATCAGCTTCGTGGCGCATCCAAACCAGGCCTTTCATACCCATTTGCGGGCGCTTTACCCACTCGGTAAGGGCATCAATTTGCTTGCGGGTATAAGCGCCAGCGCTTTTCACGGGTACACCAATTACAGTTTCAGCGCCATCAAAAACCACAAAATTGGCACCGCTCGTCAGGTCGTTGCCGTGGCCTTTGAGGTGGGCCAACTGCATGCCAAAGCGGGTGTCGGGTTTGTCGTTGCCATACAAACGCATGGCATCGTCGTAGCTGATGCGTGCAATTTCACCTATGTCGATGCCTTTTACTTCGGTAAAAAGTGAGCGGAACAGGCCTTCAAACATGCTCAATATGTCTTCGCGCTCTACAAAGGCCATCTCACAGTCGATTTGCGTAAACTCTGGCTGGCGGTCGGCCCGCAAATCTTCATCCCTAAAGCACTTTACAATTTGAAAATAACGGTCGAAGCCACCTACCATCAGCAATTGCTTGAAGGTTTGAGGCGACTGTGGCAGGGCATAAAACTCACCCGGATGCATGCGTGATGGCACTACAAAATCGCGGGCTCCTTCGGGGGTGCTTTTGATCAAAACGGGTGTTTCAACTTCTAAAAAGCCTTGACCGTCGAGGTAACGTCTAACCGATTGAGCTACTTTGTGACGCAACTCCAACTTGGCCCGTACCGGGTTCCGGCGCAAGTCTAGGTACCGGTATTGCATCCTCAGGTCGTCGCCTCCATCGGTTTCGTCTTCGATTAAAAAGGGAGGGAGTTTGGCAGGATTTAGAATTTCCACCGAGCTGAGCTGGATTTCCACTTCGCCCGTAGGTATTTTGTCGTTTTTAGCATAACGCTCTATTACCACTCCTTGGGCACAAATCACATATTCGCGACCAAGTTTTCGCATTTCTGTTAACGTAGAAACGGCTTCTCTACCTTCTTCGGCCATTAATTGTGTAATGCCGTAACGATCTCGCAAATCTACCCAAACGATTCCGCCTTTGTCGCGCACTTTGCTCACCCATCCGCAGAGGGTAACTGATTTTCCAACGTCAGAAAGGCGTAATTCGCCGCAAGTGTGGGTACGAAGCATGTGTAGTAAAGATTAAGCGGCTAAAAATACGGCTAATATTGTTCAAAATGTAATCGTAAATCAGGCTTGTGAAACAGCCCTTGGACTATAAACATACTCAGACGAATGGGCGCAATGCACGCAGACATACCATTGCGGCACCTCAAGCAGGGATAAAAAGCTGAATTTTTTTTGGTACAGCTTTTAAACAACAAGGGTGATTTTAAATTGCATAACTTGCTTTTGCTAACACCTATGAAACGCTTTCTTTTTTTATTGTTTTGCTGTAGTAACGCCGTCATGGCCCAACCTTCAGCCCTCATCGATAGTCTGACGCTAGTTACCCAACAAGCACCTCACGATAGCCAGCGCGTCGAAGCCTACATCCAATTGGTGATTTTGCATCGGAGTGGTCGCGACAAGGCTGTTGCTTATGCCGAACAAGGCATCAGCATCGCCAAAAAGAATAACTTAAACAAAGGTTTGTTCAATCTCTACAACCAAGTCGGGATTGTATATGACTTAAATAGTGAATTTATAAATGCCTTAAATGCCTATGAAGAGGCCTTGCAACAAGCCAAAAAACTAGGCCGGTCAGATATGTTGGCCATGGCATACACCAATAGGGGATTAACCTTTTACAATTTGGGGAGCTATGATAAATCCTTGGAACAGTATTATGCTGCCTTGGAGCAGTACAATGACACTTCAAAACACAAAGTAGCACGCGCCAGTACTTACAACAATATTGGCCTTGTTTATTCTGAGGTGAAAGAGCGCAAAAAGGCCCGTTTATATTTCAAGAAAGCCTTAGCTACTTTAGGAAGTGAAGAGGATCCCTATAATTATGCTGCTTTTATCACAAATCTGGCAAATGAAGACAGCTATGATGGGCAGTTTGATCAGGCGATTGCCCTGTATAAAGAGGCCTATGCCAAGCATTTGCTAACAGGCAATCGATACGGACAGGCCCTCGTTTTGCACAACATTGGCGGCTTGTACCAAAACATGGCTAAAAACGACATTGCGGAAGTTTATTTATTACAAAGTGCTGCCGTTCGGCAAGAAATAGGAGACCGTTATGGCGTGGCGTTGTGCTACAATTTACTCTCGAATGGGTATAGTCTTGAAAACAAGCCCGACATAGCTATTGTATACAGTGATAGTGCTTTGCGGGTAGCGGAAGCCCTAGGATCTATTTCTCTTTATGCTAAAGTTTTTAGGCAACGTTGGGTGATTTTTCGAGCAGCGAAAAGAACGGAGGAAGCCTTAGCCGCCCATGTGCTTTTTAAGCGCTACAGCGACAGCCTCTCTACTGAAGCATCTGATAAACGATTCAAAGAAGTACAAGTGCGTTATGACGTAGCGCAAAAAGATCAACAATTGGCATTTAATCAATTGGCTATTCGCGAGCAAAAGGTAACCTTACAGCGGCGCAATTTCATGTTGGTTGCCTTGTTGTTCTTGTTGGCGTTTTTGATATCACTGAGTTTGGTTTTACGATCACGTTACCGCTACAAGCAAAAAGAGTTACTTACACAGGAGGCTTTGCGCATGCAAAAACAGCAGCTCGAGGCTGTAATCAGTGCCCAAGAAGCCGAAAAGTTTCGTTTTGCGCAAGACTTACACGATGGTATGGGACAATTGCTCACGGCTTTGCGGTTGAGTTTGGTCAAATCTGACCAACCCGAACCGAGTAAAAGTGAATTTTTAGTGGAAGAGCTTTACGTGGAGTTGCGCAATTTAGCGTACAACATCATGCCGCAAACCCTTTTGCGTAAAGGTTTGGTGGATGCCTTGCGTGAGCTTGCAGAGCGGCTCAATAGTAGTTTAAAGGATAAATCTATCGGATTTTCGGCATTTGGATTAAAAAAGCGGCTGCCGCTCAAAACGGAACAGCTGTTGTATCGGGTTGTACAAGAGCTTTTTGCCAATGTGTTGAAGCATTCAAGTGCCAGCAGCATTGATTTAAATTTGGTAGCTGATGCTGAAAGCGTTAACATCCTGGTTGAGGACAATGGCAATGGATTTGATCCCGCCGCTTTAGGGCAGTCGAAAGGCCATGGTTGGGCCAACATACAAAGCCGTTTACAAATGTTGGGCGCAACGATTGTGGTAGACAGTCGACCGGGCCGGTCGGGAACGACTTTCAGTATCGATTTGCCGCTTTCACCAAAGGCATAGCTTATATTTGCATCGTGGAAATACTATCGAATAACGATCTGCACTGGATGGGGGAAGCCCTGCGCGAGGCACAAAAAGCTTTTGACAAAGGAGAGGTGCCAGTAGGAGCTGTTGTGGTAGCCGGAAATAAAATCATCGGTCGCGGGCACAATCTTACCGAGCAGCTCAACGATGTAACTGCCCATGCCGAAATGCAAGCGATTACTGCAGCAGCTAATTATTTGGGAGGTAAATACCTGCACGATTGCACGCTGTACGTTACCTTGGAGCCTTGCGTGATGTGTGCTGGAGCCTTATTTTGGGCACAAATAAGTAGAATAGTGGTTGCTGCCCCCGATATAAAACGTGGGTTTTCGCTACAAGGAAACCTCTTACATCCTAAAAGTAAATATGAGCAGGGCTTGCGAGCTGAAGAAGCTTCGGCCATGCTTAAACGCTTTTTTGCGGAAATGCGACAGTCTAAAAATTAGACAATTTCCATAATTTAATAGAAGAGGATTATCTTGTTGCACACAACAGAACGAACCACAAGATCAAACCCTTTGGCATGTCAGAAATCAAGAAGTGGTGACTCGTGCTGGTCGACGATCATCAAATTTTGCTTGAGGGTATCAAAACGCTGCTGAGTGTAGAAGCAGATTTGGAGATTGTAGGTGAGGCCGCCGATGCACGCAGGGCAACGCAGCTACTCGGCTTTGCGAAGTCTGATTTATTGGTCACAGATTTAAGTCTACCTGACACTAACCATACAGATTTTATCAAAAGCACCAGGGCCCAGTACCCTGCCCTCAAAATTTTAGTGCTCAGCATGCACGATGAACAAGAAATCATCAAAGATGCGCTCAAAGCAGGAGCTAACGGCTAGGTGCTTAAAAATAACTCGCGCGAAGAATTAGTGAAAGCCATTCGAAACGTATTGCTCGGCGCGGAGTATGTAAGTCCTGATGTAGCTCTCAAATTGCTCGAAGCCAGCAAGCGATTAAATGAATCGCATCTTACCGGACGTGAGATTGAGATTGTTAGACTCATTTCAAAAGAATTCAGCAACAAACAAATAGCAGACAAGCTATTTATTAGCGAGCGCACCGTGGAATCGCATCGCAAAAACATTTTCCGAAAAGCTGGGGTGCATACGGTGGTAGGTGTGATTAACTACGCTGTAAACAACAAACTACTTTAGCCAATATTCCCCTGCATAGGGTAAGTAAAATACCATAAATTGGGTATTGACTTGAAGATAATTAGGGATTAGCTTCGCATTCGAAACTAGACCGTTACCAACATGCTCAGCCTAACCAAAAAAGAACGTGAAATTTTGACGCTCATTTACGATGAGCTCAACAATCGGCAAATTGCTGATAAGTTAGACATCAGCGTGCGAACGGTGGAAACCCACCGTAAAAACATCTACAAAAAAACAGGTACATCAGGAATTGTGGGCTTAATAAAATACGGCTTGTCCAACCGAATCCTCCAACAAATACCCTAAATTGGGTAGCTATTTTAAGAAGTTTTAACTATAACTTAGTGGCAACCAATCTAAACCTATTTTTTACAGCATCCGCAAGCGCTTACGGCCTTTGCGGATGTTTCTTTTTAAGGAGGTAGTAGCAACTTGTTGTAAAAAAGTCGCGAATCCAAGGCAGTGCCTTGATAAATCCGAACTGTTCCCTGGCTTTAAATCCAAACTTGTGCTCGTAAATAGGATTGATGAAATAGTGTAGTTCGCGTGACATTTCAAAGCCTGTTTGTTTATACAAGCGGTTCATATGCGCAATGCTCACCCGATAATCGTGTATTTCGGCGAGTTCATCAATCACTTCTTGGGGTTCTTTGAAGACCTTGAGCAAGGCCACGTAGGCGCTTTTTGGCAGCAGGTGAAACCAAGGTAGTTTTTTGAGCAGGGGCGCTTGGGCTATTTGTTGGTGACCGCCGAAGGGCATCCGCCAAGGAGGCCAGCCAATAAATAATAAGCCATCCTCAGTTAAAAATTTGCGCATTTGTAAAAGCGCCTTTTCTTTGTTAGGAATGTGTTCGATCACATCCTTCAAAATAATCAAATGAAACTGCCCCGTGAATTGCTTTTCAATCTCGGAGTTAAAAATGTCTTCGGCAAACAACTGCATATGACCACTTTCTACCAAATTGGCCATTAGCACCTTGCCTTCTTCAATTTTTAAGACATTCAAATCGATGCCCGTGCAATGAGCCCCGGCCTCCGCAAAAGGCCTCAAGTTGCCGCCTTCTCCGCAACCAAGTTCCAGTATGCGCGCTGTTTCCATAGGCACGGGTAGGGCAGGTTGCACAAAAGGAATGATGCTTTTGCGCGTGTTTTCAGCCAAAAATGACAGGTAAAAAGCGTGGTCCTGATGGAAATCGTAAGGCATAAGCACGAAAATAACTGGTTTTACGAATAGAAAGAACTATTTTACCATTAGAATTTATAGCTATGAAACAGATCTTACTTTTTCTTTCGGTAATAAGCGTTTTGGCCTGCGGCAATCAAGCAGCCAACAGTGATCAATTTATGACCTTAAGTGTGGCTGATTTTGCTGCAAAAATGCAGTCTGAGCCCGGCGTATTGCTAGATGTGCGCACCATTGAAGAGCATCAGGATGGCTTCATTGCCGGCGCTATGCAGTACGATTATTACGAAACGGCATCGTTTAAGGCTGCTTTAAATGGCATGGACAAGGATAAGACCTATTACATATACTGCCGTTCAGGTGGCCGAAGCGGCACCACACTCGCTATGATGCAGCAAATGGGATTTAAGAAGGTAAATAATTTAGAAGGTGGCATGTTGGCTTGGCGTAGAGCAAACCAGCCGGTAGCAAAGCCCTAGTTTATCCCTTTGCTAATAGCATCGAGATTTTATTCTTGATGCTGTTTACTAATTGAGCATTGACGGCTTTGCGCTCACATTTTTGGCGCAACACCTCTTTAAAAGTCTTCTCAATTTCATATTTCTCTAAACATTTGTGGCATTGCTCCACGTGTTCTAAAAATATGGGAATCTCAAATTCTGACATTTCCCCGTCTAGGTACTGCGGGATTTTGCCCACTACCTTAAAGCACATATTGTCTCTATGATTCATGCTTCATCCACTTTATAACCCTGAGATCGGGCATATTCTTTAATCTTATCTTTCATCATGTTGCGTGCGCGGTGCAAACGCGAGCGGACTGTGCCGATGGGAATGCCGATGATTTTCGACATCTCTTCATACGTAAACCCTTCAATATCGCTCAACAGAACGATCAACCTAAAATCAACCGGAATGCCATTCAGAGCTTTGGTAATTTCATCGCCTAAAATGCCACCAAATACTTCTTGACGTAAATCTACTGTGGCAGAATAATGGGCATCTTCAGAATTATAAACTTGTTCTATCTCATCATAATCAGTTTTGGCTGGCTCTTTCGTTTTTTTACGGAAGTCATTGATAAAACTATTTTTCAGGATGCGAAACAGCCATGCCTTGGCATTGGTGTTTTGCTGATAGGTGTCGATAAACCTGAAGGCTTTCAGGTACGTCTCTTGCACGAGGTCGTTTGCATCGTCCTCGTCAAGTGTTAAACGGAATCCGAAGTTATACAAGGCGTCCATGTGGGGGTAAAACTCCACCTCGAAAACCTTGTTCTTCATCTCGGGAGATAAACTCAAGCTGTTCCTTTCTTTGGTATGTTCCCGCAAGGTTTCCGTCATGGTTAAATCCTTTGGGTGCTGCTAAGATAAGCAATCTGTTGCAAGGCTTATCCACACCCACGGAATCAAAAGCAAATAATTTGCTAAATGGTTCCAAAGATAACGGGATTCTAAAAATATGTTAAATGCTCAGAACGAGAGCACTTAACGAGTTGTTTTCAGGTCTGGGCAGCCGTTTGCTCAGCTACTTCTGAAAAAGAAGGGCAATTACAGCCGCGCTTCGAAGCACAACCAGCAAGCAATAGTAAAAGCAAGGCGGGGAGGAGCAGTTTTCGCATCTTACAAAGAAACGAAGTCCAGCCAAAAAAAGCATCTACAGCCGCTTATAAATTAATTATTTGCGGCAAGATCGGGTTATAGCACGGTGATGGACCTCTGGCAATTCGGCGGTCGTGCTTGTTAAGTTTCAACGCCTAGTCAAACGGAGCAAGCCTACCTTGCCGAACGCTTGGCTGCCAAAGAAATTTGCAACTACCGAAGTCAGGCTTGCTTTAACATTGCCCCGGCTTGGGGGGAACGTGCGCATTTCGATGGCTTCCGTTCCCAAGCTGAAAGAGGAGGCTTGGCACATTGGGATGAAATCCTATCTTCGTAGCATGATTGCGCCCTATGTGCTTGTTTACACCGACAAAATCGGCTCGCGCCTGCGATACACCTTCGATTTGGTATTTCGCACCCTGCTCGGTATGCCTTACCAGCTTATCAACGATAAGGAGCGGGCAGCGGCACACGAAGGTCCTCTGTTGGTGTACACCAGCGACCCGTTGTCGATAGAAGTGGGCTTGCGAATCAAGGCCGTAGACTTGCTTTTCGAAAAAGGCTTACGCGAGCAGCGGCTGGCACCCGCTTTTTTGGATGATTTGCCTGTGCTTTTTCGCACACATCAGCGCTACGATCTGCCTTTTGATCCTTTTGCAGCTATTTTTTACTTGGTTTCGCGCTACGAAGAGTACCTCCCGCACCTGCGTGATGGGCACGATCGATTTGACCCCGCCGGTAATCTTTTAGTAGAGCTAGGTTTGCTTGAAACCCCTTTAGTGGATCGCTATGCCTTGCTTATTGCTGTTTTGCTGCGCCGCCGCTGGCCCGAGCTGCCCATGCCCAATCGCCGCTACCGTTTTATGCCCACCGTTGACGTAGATATGCTGTATGCCTACCGCGAAAAAGGCATATGGAAGACAGCGTATGGCTTTGGGAAGGCGATGCAAGAAAGCCGGTGGGACCAATTTCAGGAGCGCCGTGAAGTGCTGGTAGGCCGACAAGCCGATCCTTTCGACACCTTTGACTACCTGCTAGAAAAGCATAAAAAGTCGGGTGGGGATCCCGTTTATTTCTTTTTGATGGGTGATTATGGAGGTTTCGACAAAGCGCACTCACCCTTCCGAGAGAGTTTTCGGGAGCTCGTAAAGAGCACGGCCGACCATTTTAAAGTCGGTTTACATCCTTCTTACCGTTCCAATTCGCAGCCTAGCTTGGTAGATCGGGAGCGCAAACTGCTTGAAGACATCCTCAATCGGCCGGTGGTACTCAGTCGCCAACATTATCTCAAAGTGCGCCTGCCGGGCACCTACCAGCAACTTGCTAAGCGTGATTTTGAAGCCGATTTCAGCATGGCTTACGCTGGATACCTCGGCTTTAGGTCGGGTACCGCAACCCCACACCTTTTTTACGACCTCGATTACGAAGCCCCAACGGCCTTAATGGTATATCCCACTTGTGTAATGGACATTACTTTACAGCAATATTTGGCCTTGAGTCCTGAGCAAGCCAAGCAGCGCATCGATCGTTTAATTGCTGAAGTGAAAGCTGTTGAAGGCACTTTTGTAAGTTTGTGGCACAACAGCTCGCTCCACGACAGCAGTCCATGGCAAGGCTGGCGTGCCGTTTATGAACACCTCCTTGAACAAGCTTCCCCAGATGCCTAGTTGGACCTATCAAGCTGCTAAGGAAATAGATTTAACCGCTTGGGATGCGCAAGCGCTGCGGCAAAGCGGTAGCAGCATTTATTTGCACAGCAGTTATTTAGACGAAGTGGCACCGGGCTGGGGGCTACTCAAAAACGAACAAAACATCCAATTCCCTGTTTGGCTGCAGCAGCGATTTGGACTCAAAATGATTCGACAGCCGCTTTTTATCCAGCATTTTAGGCCGGTGATGGCCGGCTTCGACGAAAGGTTTGAGCTCAATAGCCTCTTACAACAGCTACAAAGTATGGCTACGGTTGTAGAGTTGCAACTAGATATGCCCCCGCAAGCCGTGCCAGTTGGCTGGAAACAGCACGACCGCACCACCTATCGCTTACCGTTGCTTGGGGGTATTGAACAGCTCCGCGGGCAATACAGTACGCACCACAAACGTCTCCTCAAAAAGCCTGACAATATGAAACTAGGTATTTATGTAGATCAAGCCGCTTTTGTACAGTTGCTTAAGACAGAGATGCCTGGTAAAACCGGACTTTCGGCCAAGGTTTTCGACCAAGTGGCCAACCTCATTACTTGGATCAGCATCAAGCGCCGTGGACAGCTTTTTGCCGCCACCGACGGCGATGAATTATTGGCCGCTTGCTATATTTTGCACAGTGGCGACCGCCTGCTGTACCAATGGGCGGTGAGTAGCGAGGCTGGTAAGGCGCGACATGCCATGTTCCGGCTCATCGACCAGGTGCTTGCAACCTATGCGGGCAGCGGTATGGAATTTGATTTTGAAGGCTCAATGATTCCAGGATTACAGCGGTTTTACGCAGGATTCGGTGCAAAACCTTATCTTTATGTGCGATTGACGCATAGCAAGCTGCCTGCCTTTTTAAACCGTATTCTCCATGTTGGTTAACCTCAGTAAAAAAAACTCACTCGTCTCCCAATTTGTGAGCGAGCTGCGCGACGTAAAAGTGCAAAAAGATCGGCTGCGTTTTCGCCGCAACATGGAGCGCATTGGCGAGGTATGTGCCTACGAAATTTCGAAGGAGCTGAGCTATGAACAGCGTGATGTAACCACTCCTTTGGGCGTCGCCAGCATGGCTCAATTGCAACAACAGCCTGTTTTAGCAACCATTCTGCGGGCCGGGCTGCCTTTACATCAGGGGCTTCTGAACTATTTTGACCAAGCCGATAATGCCTTTATATCGGCTTATCGGTACCACCATCAAGACCATTCGTTTGAAGTAAAAGTGGAATATGCCAGTTGTCCGCCCATCGAAGGCCGGGTGCTCATTTTAGC
>Ga0209284_10001760_pt1 | contig 32029 bp, 30 predicted proteins | sample FRY03_FD_187211 | JGI IMG/M metagenome (GOLD analysis project Ga0209284, IMG submission 187211) | Freshwater microbial communities from Lake Fryxell liftoff mats and glacier meltwater in Antarctica - FRY-03 (SPAdes) (version 2) | ecosystem: Environmental > Aquatic > Freshwater > Ice > Glacier... | reverse complement strand
AGCGTATTGGAAAGTCATCGGTGTCTTCTCTCGCTCTAGTCGATTGTGACGTAGTCGGGGCCGGAGTAATGGCCGGTGATCATTTTTTGTCGTTGCATGAGTAGGTCGTTGAGCAGGGTGGAGGCACCAAAGCGGAAAAGATCGGGGGTGAGCCATGCGTCCCCAACCGTTTCGTTGACTAAAACCAAGTATTTGATGGCGTCTTTACTGGTTTTAATTCCACCGGCTGCCTTCACTCCGATTTTTGTTCCGGTTTCCTGGTGGAAGTCTCGGACGGCTTCTAGCATTACGAGTGTTACGGGAAGTGTTGCCGCCGGAACCACTTTGCCCGTACTGGTTTTAATGAAATCGGCTCCGGCTTTCATGGCGAGCCAACTTGCCTTACGAACATTGTCCAAAGTTTTTAGTTCACCTGTTTCTAGAATCACTTTGAGGTGGGCACTGCCGCAAGCCTCTTTGACAGCCACAATTTCCTCAAAAACTTTATTGTAGTTTCCGGTCAGAAAAGCGCCGCGATCAATCACCATGTCAATTTCGTCGGCGCCTGCGGCTACTGCATCTTGCGTGTCCGCGATCTTGACGTTCAGGGAAGCGCGACCGCTGGGGAATGCGGTTGCAACTGCCGCGACGTGGATTCGGTTCCCAACAACTTCCCGTGCCGCGTACACAAGATCGCCATAGACACACACAGCGGCAACACTGGGGGTGCTCAGATCGGTGGGGTCGGGGTGTAGAGCCTTTGCCGACATTGCCCTGACCTTGCCGGGAGTGTCGGCGCCCTCCAAAGTAGTCAGATCCACCATGGAAATTGCCGTGTCAATCGCCCAAACCTTGGATTCCTTTTTAATCGACCGTGTCCCAAGACCTGCAGCCCGAGCTTCGGCTCCCACCTGGTCAACACCGGGGAGTCCAGATAGGAATGCGTGCAGGCCCTGATGACTCGTATGGGAGTAACTAGAAGGGGAAGACACTCGTTCAGCCTAGTGCCGTGGATTTCTAAATGGATCTAGCCATTGTCGGACTCACTTGAGCCAGGCGTCAGCGACCTTTGCCATGGAATCTATCGTCCTTGCCGCTTGTGCCCGGGCCGCCGGTAAATCGCCTTTGGTGACACCGACAACACTCTGCAGATAAACCTTTACTTTAGGTTCGGTTCCACTGGGTCGCACAATTACTCGTCCACCTCCTTCAAGGTTGAACAACAGGCCGTCGGTTGGTGGCAGGTTTGCCGTTCCAATAGCTAGGTCAATGAATTCGATAACCTTTGCCCCTGCAATCTCTTGAGGAGGGGCCACTCGCAGCCGATGCATGATTTCAGGGATTAGAGAAAGGTCACTGAGGCGCACGGATACTTGATCGGTTACGTAGACGCCCACCTGCATGGCAATGCGATCCAATTCGCTCTGCAGGGTTTGTCCCCGTGCTTTCAGGTGAGCCGCAAGTTCCATGATTTTCAATGCGGCCGAGAGCCCGTCTTTGTCCTTGACGTTCTGCGGATCCACGCAATAGCCCAGGGCTTCTTCGTATCCGAATATCAGACCCGGGATCGGACCAATCCATTTAAAGCCGGTCAACGTTTGTTGGTAGTCAAACCCGCCTTGTTCGGCAATTGCTTTGAGGATCGTTGAGGAAACAATTGACTGCGCCATCACCCCTGACCTGGTGGGGCTCTGGTGCGTGATCCATGATGCCAGTAGTGCGCCAACTTCATCACCGTGGAGCATGCGCCAATGAGCTTTGTCAGTGGCGGTGGGGATTGCTACCGCGCAACGATCAGCGTCGGGGTCGTTGGCAATAACCAGATCAGCACCGTGCGCAATTGCGGTTTCAATTGATAAATCAATTGCCCCGGGTTCTTCGGGGTTGGGAAATGCGACCGTGGGGAAAGTCGGATCCGGCTTAAACTGCTTGGCCACCTTTATTGGTTCCGGGAAGCCCGCCTCCTTGGTAAGTGCCATGAATAAATTTCCACCAACACCGTGCATGGCGGTGTAGATGGTCTTCAAATCAGTCGGGCCGCTTATTTTTTTGTCAACCAGTTGCGCGGTGTGGGTGAGGTAAGCCTGCTCGGTGCTGTGATCAAGGGTTGTCCAGGACTCACCATGGGGTAGACCACTCACTGGTCCTTGTGCGGTAACTTCCGCAATGAATCGGGCGATCTCAATGTCAGCTGGCGGGATTATTTGCGCGCCAGAACCGAGATACACCTTGTAGCCGTTGTCCCGTGCTGGATTGTGACTCGCGGTCACCATGACACCGGCATCCGCATTGAGATACCGAATCGCGAACGCGAGAACCGGGGTTGGCACGGTCTGCGGAAACAGTAGGGGAGTGATGCCAGCGCCACTAAGAATTTGTGCGCTGACTTTGGCGAAAAGTTCCGAGTTGTGCCGGGCGTCATAACCGATCACAACGCTTGTCGTGGCTCCCGGTTGATGTGTTTCCTGATTGTTGAGGTAGGTGGCAAGACCGGCTGCTGCCCTGGCAACAACAACGAGATTCATCCGGTTGGGGCCGGGCCCTAATCTTCCGCGCAGTCCGGCAGTGCCGAATTGAAGTGTTCCGTTGAAACAATCGTGCAGTTCGGCGATTGCGGTTGGATCCATTTGTCCGGCGCGTTCGATTAATACACGGAGTTCGTGTTGGGTTTCTTCATGGGGATCGTTGGCTAGCCAATCCCTTGCCTGTTCAATGACGTTCATGGTTTCTGGCGTTCTTTCGGTTTAGATTCTGGCGATTATTTTTGCGAGCAGGTCGCCCATACGGACCGCGGCATCTGTGCCTGCCTGGAGAACTTCCTCGTGATTTAAGGGCTCCCCGCTCATGCCGGCGGCAAGGTTGGTAACCAAGGAGATTCCCAGGATCTCCATGCCCAAAGATCTGGCAACGATTGCTTCAAGGGCAGTGCTCATACCGACCAGGGTGCCGCCCATGTTCCGCACCATGGTGATTTCTGCCGGGGTTTCATACATTGGTCCGGGGAATTGGACGTAGACACCTTCGGGCAAGTCTGGATCAACCTCGTGACACATTGCCCGCAAACGAGACGAATACAGATCGGTCAGGTCGACGAAATGAGCACCGTGCAGCGGAGAGTTACCGGTGAAGTTGATGTGGTCTTTGATCAGAACAGGTGTTCCAGGGGTCCACTCGGGGTTGAGGCCACCACAGCCATTGGTCAGGATCATGGTTTCACAACCGGCAGCAGCAGCGGTGCGAACCAGGTGGGTTACCGCGTCAACACCTTTACCTTCGTAGAAATGCGTGCGGCCAAGAAAGACCAAGACTCGCTTACCGTTTATGTTTACGCTGCGGATTCTCCCGGCGTGACCTGCGACTGCGGGAGCGCTGAAATGGGGAACGTCGGTGACGCTAAATTCGGTGACTTGATCACCAATTTTTTCCGCGGCAGGAACCCAACCCGACCCCAGGACGATTGCGATGTCATGTTGTTCAATGCCGCTGAGTTGTGCAATGAGCGCTGCGGACTCTTTTGCTGCCGTATTGAGGAGATCGGTCTCGGTGTTGACCGGTATGTTGATTGAGTTCACCAGATGAACCTAGTGCCTAGTCGGTTGAACTGTGTAGTCGTCGGGCGGCTTCAGCGATCGAGCCCGAAAGGCTGGGAAAGACCGTGAAAGTAGATGCGAGTTCATCAACTGTGAGGCGTTGTTGAATTGCCAGAGTTAACGGGTGGATTAGTTCACTCGCATTAGGGGAAACCACGACGGCGCCGGCAACAATCCGGGATGATTTTCGGCAGAAAATCTTGATAAATCCATCACTTTGTTCCTGCATTTTTGCCCTAGCATTCGTTGAAAGTGGCAGCAGATAGACATCCCCGCGGAAATCACCCGAGTCGAGTTCCCGCTGGCTGACACCGACGGTTGCGATTTCTGGTTCGGTAAAGATTGTGCTGGAAACGGTACCGAGTTCGAGAGGGGCAACAGCGTCGCCCAATGCGTGCCACATTGCGATTCGACCTTGCATGGCCGCAACCGATGCCAGCATGAGTACGCCCGTGCAGTCACCGGCGGCATAGATGTTGCGTGCGCTAGTTCGTGAGACTTTATCGACTTGGATGAATCCGCGGTCGTCCAGATTCACGCCGGCACTTGCCAGATTCAATTGGTCGGTATTGGGAAGAGACCCCACAGCAAGAAGGACGTGGCTTCCAGATATTTTATCGCCGTCATTGAGGGTGACGACAACGCCGCTCTTGGTGCGTGATGCTGAAATAGCCCGTGTCTGTGACATGACGTTAATCCCCCGACGCTCAAACACGGATTCAATTACTCGGGCTGCGTCCTCGTCCTCGCCGGGGAGAACTCGATCACGTGATGACACAAGTACAACCTTTGATCCAAGACCTTGGTAGGCGGAAGCAAACTCGGCTCCGGTCACCCCCGAACCAACAACGATTAGTCGGGTGGGGAGTTCATCAAGTTCATAGAGTTGTTCCCATGTCAAGATTCGTTGACCATCGGGAATGGCAGTGTCAAGAACTCGGGGCCTGGCGCCAGTTGCGATCAGGGCCATATCTGCGGTGAACTCTTGGGTGGTTCCGTCTGCGAAGGTGGCAAGTACCGTGTTGGAATTGACGAAAGATCCACTCGCATGAACGATCTGGACACCCTCGCGGACGAGATTTGCAGTGATGTCTTTGCTTTGGGCCTGGGCAAGTTCGCGAACCCGCGCGTTGACAGTTTTTAGGTTCACGCTGAGCTGGGAATCTGTTGGGGCGGCGCCATTAATTAACACGCCTACTTTTCCGGATTCTGCAACCGCCTGCATTGCATTTGATACTGCGATCAGTGCCTTGCTCGGGACACAATCGGTAATGACGGCTGAGCCACCAATTCCGTCACGATCCAGGAGGGTTACCTCTGCACCGATTTGCCTGGCCACCAAGGCTGCTTCATAAGCTCCCGGACCTGAGCCAATAATGACAATGTTTCCCACGGCATGCGGCATAGGAAGCATCTTTGTCTATCAGGTTTCCCGATACACGATTGGGGAGATGGAAATAATAAGTATTTACTTATTTAAGTATTTATGATAAAAATGGGAAATGAATCAAAGGACGAGTTTAGTTTTAGACCCGGAGTTATATCGGGAAATAAAGGCCGAAGCAGCCAATTCGGGTCGCACGGTCAGCTCGGTCTTGGAAGCAGCCCTTAGGTCGTATCTAGAACTCCTAGCAGATCGCCCTGCGGATCCTGGTTTAGTTCAATTGCCCTCAGCGGGAGGACTGCGACCTGGCATAGACCTTGGTAGCAAGGAACAAATAGCAGCTCTTTTAGATGTTGAAGATTTTGCAAAACTACATATTTGACGTCAATGTCATGATCGCGTTGGTTCAGCCCGAAGCCAAATTGGGCCCGGCGGTTCGTGATTTATGGACAACTGGCCAAGCGCAGGGTTCGCAGTTTTATGTCACTCCGGGCGTAATCGCATCATCAATTCGTTTGACAAGTGACGCGAGACTGTGGGAAAAGGAGCCAAGTACCCGCGAATGCGGTGACGTAATACAAAACCTTTTGGAGAATTCCTTTTTCCGGATTAAGCAAGAGACCGCCCGCACCACTTCGATCTTCCTCAACCTATTAATTAAGTATTCGCCACACTCGCGTGACGTTAACGACTTCTTGATCGCCGCAAACGCGATGGATCTTGGTGCCAAACTTGTGACGGCTGATCAAGGCTTTCTTCGGTATCCCGAAGTTGACGTTCATGCATTGCAGCAATGATCTTGATCAGGCGATGATTTCGCAGAGAACAGTGCCGGCAGGAACTGTTGTTCCCACCTCGGCAACGAGTTTGGTGATCGTGCCGGCTTTATGAGCCGTGAGCGGCTGCTCCATTTTCATCGCTTCGAGCACGACGATGAGATCGCCCTCGGCAACCACTTGACCTTCAGTGACGTCGATCTTCACAATGGTTCCTTGCATGGGTGCAACGAGTGAATCACCCGTTGTGTTGGCACCGGCTTTCTTGCGCTCACGTTTCTTCGCGGAAGGGATTGGCTCACTCGTTGTGGTGCCGAATCCTTGGGGCAAGGTGACCTCAAGGCGCTTGCCATTGACTTCTACGACAACGCAGGATCTGGTCGGGCTTTCGTCAGTTTCTAGAGTGTCGCCTGAATAAGCAGGGATTTCGTTGATGAATTCGGTCTCAATCCAGCGGGTGTGGACGGTGAATGGGCTTTTTGGATCTGCTGGGGCGAAGGCCGGGTCTTCAACTACGACTCTGTGGAAGGTCAGTGCGGTTGCTATTCCGTCGACTTTGAATTCAGCGAGCGCGCGGCGTGAGCGTTGGAGGGCTTCCTGTCGGTCTTTACCGGTGACGATCAATTTGGCAAGAAGTGAATCGAAGTTGCCGCCGATAACGTCGCCGACTTCAAAGCCCGTGTCCACTCGGACGCCTGGGCCACTGGGAAGTTCCCACAGCGAAAGTTTTCCGGGGGCCGGGAGGAAACCACGGCCAGGATCTTCACCGTTAATGCGGAATTCGATGCTGTGACCGCGAAGCACGGGGTCCGGGTAATCGATTGTGCCGCCGCGGGCGATGCGGAATTGCTCCCGAACAAGGTCAATGCCCGCAACTTCTTCGCTGACGGGGTGTTCAACCTGCAGCCGGGTATTGACTTCTAGGAATGAGATAGTGCCGTCGGTACCGATCAGGAACTCACAAGTTCCCGCGTTGTAGTAGCCGGCCTCTTTGATGATTGCCTTCGAGGAGGCGTAGAGGGCTTCCTGCTGTTCTTGGGTGAGGAAGGGTGCCGGTGCCTCTTCAACCAGTTTTTGGTGCCGTCGTTGGAGTGAGCAATCACGTGTTGACACAACGACAACATTGCCTTCGCGGTCGGCGAGGATTTGGGTTTCCACGTGACGAGGACTATCAAGGTAGCGCTCGACAAAGCATTCACCGCGACCAAATGCGGCCACAGCTTCTCGAACGGCAGATTCATAAAGTTCTGGAATTTCTTCCAAGTTACGGGCAACTTTAAGACCGCGACCACCGCCACCGAACGCTGCTTTGATTGCCACTGGGAGACCGTATTCTTTGGCAAACGCGGTGACTTCACTTGCGTCTTTGACCGGGTCTGGGGTTCCCGGTACCTGAGGTGCTCCGGCTCGCTGAGCGATATGTCGGGCGCTGACCTTGTCGCCGAGGGAGCGGATGGCTGCAGGGGGAGGACCAATCCAAATCAGACCCGCGTCGATGACTGCCTGGGCGAAGTCAGCATTTTCAGAGAGAAAGCCGTAGCCGGGGTGAACCGAATCTGCGCCGGATTCTTTCGCTGCATTGATCACTTTGGAAATATCAAGATAGGACTCGGCGGCGGTTGAACCACCCAATGCAAAAGCATGATCGGCTAGCCGCACGTGCAGGGCGTCTCGGTCCGGATCGGCGTACACCGCAACGGACTCGATTCCTTCGTCCTTGCAGGCGCGAATGACTCGAACCGCGATTTCACCGCGGTTGGCGATCAAGACTTTCTTCACTGAAATTCCCTTCGATTGTTAAATGATCTTATCTGGCTTGATTCCACAGGTCTGTCCATGTGATTCCCAGTTGATGTAAAAGATTGCGCACGGTCGGAAGCGAGATCCCGACAACATTTGACGGATCTCCGGTGACTCCTTGTACGAATGCGCCGCCAAAACCGTCGAGGGTGAAACCGCCGGCGACGGCGAAGGGTTCACCGGTCAGTAGGTAGGCATCCATTTCCTGCTCTGTTAGTTCACCTAGGTGCACCTGCGTGCTCGCAGTTGCCTCCACCGAACTTTGTTGACCTCGTTCGTTCGTGAAGGTGATGTAGTGACCGGTGTGCAAGGTTCCCGTCTTGTTCATCATCTCTTGCCAGCGTGACTTGGCTTCAATCGCATTCCGGGGTTTGCCGTAGGGCTTGCCGTTGAGCTCGAAAACAGAATCGCAACCAATAACAATCGTGTTCGGTGTTAGTTCGTTGGCGTCTGCTAGTTCTTGGGTAACTTTTTCACACTTTGCTCGTGCGAGTGCTTGGGCAATCTCACCAGGTGTTGACGCTGACATACTGCTTTCAATCGCTTCTTCATCGACATGACTCACGCGCACACTTGGGTTGATGCCAGCGCCCACCAAGGTTGCAAGGCGTGCGGGAGACGCCGAAGCCAAAATCAGTTGCATAAGTGGCCTTACTGCGCCAGACCCGAGGCGCGCCAGGCGCCGGGGCCGGACGCGGGGAAGGAGCGCATCGTTGCGGCTCGACTATTCCAGGCATGGATGGCAGCCGGCGCTTCCGGTTGCACGTTCACTTGTACTGCGGCGAAAACAGCGAGGAGCGAGGCAATGTCTTCGGGGGTTGCGTCACCGCGGATAACCTGCAGATGCGGCGCGGTCACAGTGGGATGTTTCCGTGCTTTTTAGGAGGCAGAGTCGCGCGTTTGGTGCGCAGAGCGCGGAGTGCCCGGGTGATTTGCAAGCGGGTTTCATGGGGGAAAATCACCCGGTCCATGTAGCCGCGTTCAGCCGCAACATACGGATTGGCGAATTTCTCCGTATATTCCTCGATGCGAGCAGACCGTTCGGCGGCAGGATCGGCTGCACCGGCCAGTTCCTTGCGGTACAAAATATTGACGGCACCTTGTGCACCCATGACGGCAATTTCAGCGGTTGGCCAAGCCAAGTTTATGTCGGCCCGAAGGTGCTTGGAACCCATGACGACGTAGGCCCCGCCGTATGCCTTTCGAGTGACCACGGTGAGTTTGGGAACCGTGGCTTCGGCATAGGCGTAAATCAGTTTTGCGCCGCGGCGAATGATTCCATCCCATTCTTGGTCGGTGCCGGGTAGGAATCCGGGGACATCAACAAAGGTAATCACCGGGATATTGAAAGCATCGCAGGTGCGAACGAAACGTGCGGCTTTTTCGGAGGCCTCAATATTGAGTGTTCCTGCGAACTGCATGGGTTGATTGGCGACTATCCCAACAGGGTGACCTTCAACTCGGCCAAAACCACATAAAATATTGGGGGCAAACAGCGGTTGGGTTTCCAGGAAATCCCCGTCGTCAAGAATTGCGGTAAGGACCTCATGCATGTCATATGGCTGATTTGGTGAGTCAGGAATAATTGTGTCGAGGGCGTAATCCTCGTCGGTGAACTCCATCGATACCTTTGTGGGAATGATCACCGGCTCGCTTAAATTATTGCTAGGCAGATAAGACAGCAACGCACGAACGTAATCGAGTGCATCGTTTTCATCTGATGCCATGTAATGCGCCACGCCACTCTTGGAATTGTGAGTGTGTGCGCCACCGAGGTCTTCAAAGGCAACGTCTTCACCCGTGACGGTTTTGATAACGTCCGGTCCCGTGATGAACATGTGCGAGGTCTGATCCACCATCACAATAAAGTCGGTGATCGCGGGGGAATAGACCGCGCCGCCAGCGCATGGCCCCATGATGAGTGAAATTTGTGGTATGACACCGGATGCCATGACATTGCGATAAAAAATTTCACCATAGAGAGCTAGTGAGACAACGCCTTCTTGGATGCGTGCACCCCCAGAATCGTTGAGGCCGATCATCGGACAACCGGTTTTCAATGCCAGGTCCATGATTTTGACAATCTTTTCACCGAATACTTCACCCAGAGATCCTCCGAACACGGTGAAGTCCTGGGCAAAGACACACACTTGGCGGCCATCAACCGTTCCGTAACCGGTAATTACCCCGTCTCCGTAGGGACGATTATTTTCTAATCCAAAGTTATGCGAACGGTGTCGCGTGAGACCATCAATTGCTTGAAATGAATCGGGATCAAGGAAGGCTTCGATCCGCTCCATCGCGGTCATTTTGCCCCGGGCGTGCTGTTTGTCGACGGCGTCTTGGCGTTTACCGGCAGCTTCGGATCGCCGGGAACGCAATACGTCGATTCTACCCGCGGTGGTGTGAATATCTGGGGTGATATCGGCGCTCATGAAACCTCCAGGGTGGTGACTGCGTCGGTCTTCGGGTGTACCTGCGTACCTTATCGGCGTGGACGAATTCGCTGAGCAGGATGACCAAAGTGATTTTGTGACTTTGATCCCATGGTGCCCCGCCATCATTTCCTTCGAGAGTATCGACTCAACCAATAGTGAATTAATTCGCAGATGCACCGGTGAGTCGCCTAGCCCTTGGACCGTGGTGATCGCGTCGGAGCAAACTGCTGGCCGCGGCAGGCTCGATCGAAATTGGCAAAGTGAGCCAGGCAGCGGGTTGTGGTGCTCGGTGCTTGTGGACCTGTCAGGTTGTCACGCACCTACCTGGTTGTCTCTGGTCGTGGGGCTTGCGGTTTTTGACGCTTGCACCGAACTAGGAGCGAGCGTCGAGTTGAAGTGGCCTAATGACATTACCTCGGGTGGAGTAAAACTCGGCGGGATTTTGATCGAGTCAGCCGGTGTCCCTGATCAATGGGTGGTTGGGATTGGCATCAATGTCACAACAGCGCACTTTCCAAACTCGGTAGCTCTCGCTGAACTGTGCGCAAAGGCTCCAACTGTCCAGAACGTGCTAATCGAGGTCGCTAAATCACTGTACTCCCGTCTTGAGTCATGGCGAGACGCGAATTGGGGCACGGCAGATCAATCGGCGCAATATCAAAGTGTGTGCTCCAGCATTGGCACCACTTTGCAAGTGACCCGACCGAATGAGCGGTCATTTATTGCCGAGGGTGTCGGACTTGACGAGTCGGGGCACCTCGTGATTGTTCGGGCCGGCCTTAAGGCGGAGATTGTCGTCGCAGCCGACGTGGTTCATGCCACAATTGAGACATGTATCCCGAAAAACTTCTAGCTCCCGGCGAAACAATTGCATTCGAACTCAAGCCGCATTGGCGGGCGCTTATTTGGCCGGCATGTGTGCTGGTAATCGAAGTTTTTATCGCGACGTGGGCATTCTTCGCTTTCGACAACACCGTATTTCGATGGGTAGTTGTCGGAGTGGGTGTCGTAATCTTGTCGTGGCAGGTTGCACTCCCCTTCCTTCGATGGATGACAACGCAATATGTTTTCACGAGTCGCCGAATAATTGTGCGGCGAGGATTGATTACCAAGCAGGGACGAGACATGCCGCTCTCGAAAGTCAATAACGTTTCATTCGAAGTCGGAATCCTGGGTCGAATTTTGAATTATGGAACATTAGAAGTTGAGTCGGCAAGTGACGACGGTGACCTAGTAATTGACGATGTACCAAATGTTGAAGACATTCAACGGCAGGTCTATGAATTACATGAACTCGATGATTCGCGTCGTCGTGGACGCGGTTCGGTTCCGGAGTAGTTCGACCCCCTGAGAGACAGTGGTTAAATCGGTGTAATGGCATCGCGCTCGGCGTCATTGGGGATTGCAGGGAAGACGAACTTTCGATAGGACTAAAATCTAAATGCGGTGCCCAGAGCCAGGCCAACGACATTTGCACTGATGTTGTCAGCCAGAGCGCTATCCCATCCCATGACGTAATGGCTGAACCACAGGCAGCCGATAGCGATTGTCATTGCCATCGAATTGAAACCAAAGAACATCACGTATTCGCGCGCCATGTTGGTGCGGCCACGACGGCGGAATGTCCAATAACGGTTTCCAAAGTAGGCGAACGTTGTCGCTAATGCGACGCTGACGATCTTCGAAGAAATTGGCCGGTCATACATCGGGCCTTCGCCTCCGGAGAAGCGCAAGTAGTTGAAAAGCCCAACAATTCCAAATTTTGCTAACTCTCGCCAAATTCCAATAATTCAAGATTCAAGATTCAAGGGATCCGAACGCACTCTTGGGGCCGTGCACTCGCGCAGTCTAACTACGTAATCCTAGAACCCTGGAACCCTGAAATATTGTGTCCTGCCATAAGTACTAAGTTTCTCACGTGACGCGTAGCCTCGGGCACGAACTTGGTCCCACGGTCGGCATGATTGGTGCCGGTCAATTGGCCCAAATGTGCGTTGGCCCTGCTGCGGCACTTGGAGTTCGTTTCACCGTGTTGGCCGATAATGCAGAGGAACCAGCCGCGCTCGTTGTTGCGCAAACTTGCATCGGATCTAAAGATGACCCGCGAACGGTGCTCGAATTTGCGAAGTCTTGTGATGTCGTCACATTTGACCACGAATTGTTAACGCCAGAAGTCATGGAGATCCTCAATAGTTGCGGGAGGCCGGTTTACCCCAGCCCACAGTCGGTTATTTACGCCCAGGACAAACTCGCAATGCGCCAAGCGCTCACTAACCTTGGGATCCCGGGACCGCGTTGGACCCTGGTTGAGTCGGTTGCCGATGCTAAAAATTTCGCGGCAGATGTCGGCTATCCAATTATTCTGAAAACTTCTCGCGGGGGATACGACGGGAAGGGGGTGTGGTTTGTTAGTGGTGAATCCGATATCGCTGCAGTATTAAAAAATGAACTGCCAATCGGATCGCGTTGGTTGGCGGAAGAAAAAGTCAACTTTGTCCGCGAATTGGCGTCCCAAGTTGCTCGCTCACCCAGTAATCAGTGCGTTGCCTATCCGGTAGTACAGACAACGCAACGTGGTGGAATCTGTGCTGAAGTGATTTCACCGGCTCCTGATCTTGACCCCGAGGTAGCTGTCAAGGCCCAAGAAATCGCTTTAAGGATTGCAAGGGAGCTCGACGTCGTGGGAATGCTCGCTGTTGAATTATTCGACACGAGTGACGGTGTATTAGTGAATGAACTTGCCATGCGCCCGCACAACTCGGGGCATTGGAGTATTGAAGGTGCCACTACGAGCCAATTTGAGAATCACTTGCGGGCAGTACTTGACCTCCCGCTTGGTTCACCACGTGCAACAGCTCCCTGGTCTGTGATGGGAAATATTTTGGGAGGAAATGTTGCCAATCTCTACAGCGCTTATCGCCACGTATTTGCCCGCGACTGCGAATTACATACACATCTGTATGGCAAAGTGGTCAAACCCGGCCGCAAGGTGGGACATGTGACCGCTGTGGGATCTGACCTGACAGACTTACGCAATCGAGTCAATCACGCCGTTTCCTATTTCACGGGAGAAATAAATGAGTAGCGACAAAATTTCTGTGGCCGTCTGCATGGGAAGTGATTCCGACTGGCCCGTCATGCGTGCGGCCACCGAGGTTCTCACGGAACTGGGAGTGAGTAACAAGGCGCTGGTGCTCTCTGCCCACCGGATGCCTCGTGAAATGACGGCATTCGCTCAGAGTGCGCGCGAAAACGGATTTGACGTGATCATTGCCGGTGCTGGGGGTGCTGCCCATCTACCCGGCATGCTCGCAGCCCTAACTACCCTTCCAGTTATTGGGGTTCCCGTTGCCGCCACGAAACTTGACGGGATGGACGCACTCCTATCAATCGTGCAGATGCCGGCTGGAATTCCGGTGGCAACAGTCGCTATTGACAATTCAAAGAATGCGGGTTTACTTGCAGCGCGAATTCTTGGAGTTGCCGATCCCGACTTGGCACAAAAACTTGAGCGCTATGCAATTGAACTAAATGCGCAGGCAGCGGCTAAGCAAAGCAATCTCATTTAAACCCGTTTAAATACCTACCGTTCGCAGCTTTCCATTCGATCACGGGGCATTTGTCCATCACAACCGTGAGACCAGCCGATCGGGCTCGCACCGCAGCCGTTTCATCGATTACGCCAAGCTGCATCCAAATAACGCTGGCGCCGGCGGTAACCCCTTGGTCGCTTAGCTCACCAACGCGGTTGCTGTTCACGAATAAGTCGACGACATCGGGTCGGCCCCACACTTGCCTCGCCGCAGAAATTGATGTGAAGCCCTGTTCGCCGTGAACTATTTGCGCACGTGGGTAAATCGGAACAATCTGCTTGCCGTGATCTTGGAGGAACTTCGCCACCGCGAAGGCCGCACGATCAGGGTTGTTACCAAGACCCACCACGAACCAAAGACGAGTTGTCGCAAGAATTTCTGGAATCAGCATTCGAATATTGGTGTGATTGTGCTTAGGCGGTTGGCCGGCCGAGGGCTCGAATATTCCAGCCGGCCGCGCGCCAAGATGCAACATCCAATTTGTTTCGGGCATCAATAATATTTTTTTGGGAAACCACTTTGGAAAGTTCGGCTGGATCAATCTCCCGATATTCCATCCATTCCGTAGCGTGGATAATTAAGTCGGCATCAATTGCAGCCTCCAAGACATCCGTTGAATAGGTCAAGGTCGGGTAGACCCGCTCGGCGTTCACAGTTCCCTTCGGGTCGTGGACCACTACCGTTGCCCCTGCATTAGCGAGTGCCACCGCAACGTCAAGCGCGGGCGAGTCGCGAACGTCGTCGCTATCTGGTTTAAATGTTGCACCGAACATGCAGATGGTCTTTCCACGAAGTTCGCCACCGAGTTCCTTACGGGCCAGATCAACCGTATGCGACCGACGTCGCAGGTTAATTTGATCAACCTCACGCAAGAACGTAAGTGCCTCTTCAGCGCCAAGTTCGCCGGCCCGCGCCATGAAGGCCCGAATGTCTTTCGGGAGGCAGCCACCACCAAAACCAAGACCTGCGCCAAGGAATCGGTTACCAATTCGGGTGTCGTGGCCAATTGCCTCTGCTAGTTGAACGACGTCGGCGCCAGAAGCTTCGCACACTTCCGCCATCGCGTTGATGAATGAAATCTTGGTGGCTAAAAATGAGTTTGCCGCGACCTTGACCAACTCAGCGGTAGGGAAGTCGGTGACTAGGAAGGGAATATTTCTTTCGATCATCGACGCGTAGACCTCGCGCAATTTTACTTCGGCCCCAGGCGAGCGAACACCAACTACTAGCCGATCCGGTTCCAATGTGTCTTGCACGGCGAAACCTTCACGTAAGAATTCCGGGTTCCAAGCGACTTCAACACCAGGCGCCGAGACTGCCAGCATTTCGGCGATTTTTTCGGCCGTGCCGACCGGCACTGTTGACTTTCCAACAACCAGGTCGGTCGCAGACAAATATGGCGCGAGTGATTCAACCGATCCAAACACTTGGGACAAGTCCGCGGCGTAGGAGCCGGATTGTTGCGGAGTTCCCACGCAAATAAAATGAATGTCGGCGAATTCAGCGGCCTCGGCGAAAGAAGTGGTGAATGTGAGCCTTCCCGTTGCGATATTTCGTTGCAGTACCTCTTCTAATTCAGGTTCAAAGAAGGGAACTTTTCCAGAATTTAGGAGCTCAACCTTCTCGGGGACAACATCTAGGCCAATCACCTCGAATCCCAGTTCCGCCATGCAGGCTGCGTGGGTTGCGCCGAGGTAGCCGGTGCCAATGACGGAGAGTCGCAAAGTCATCACCCAAGATTAGTGCGTGATTCTCACCGCTAGCCCTGTTGGGCGGGTCTCACCCCCTAAAGTGCTGACCGTGAAGGGCTCAAACCGCGTGCCGGCTGCCAAGTTGGGTAAAAGTCGCAATGGGGAAATCTCAGTGAGGGCTCACAACCGGGATTCATTGCGTGAATTAATTGCACGTGTTGCAAAAACTGGGGAGGTTGCCACGGCCGTGAATGTGGTGATCGACCACGCAATGCCACCGCGTTCGGGTTGGTTGGGCCGAACGGACTTGCCGTCATCACGATTCTCAGCTCAGTGGACCGAGTCGGGTTTCGAGGGAAAACTTGGGGTCGTTGCCGAACTTCCACTGGCAATCTTGCTAGCGGGGCTTTTGCGCGTTTGCACCCCAACACCTGGTGGTGTTTTCACGCCCAAAGTTAGTTGGGATCCCGCTGCCTTGCCACAAAGTGGAAATCTTGCAGAGACACTTCGTCATCTAGTTGGTGACGTGGCCGGCTTGGATATCAATCAGCACCTTCGAAAAACCGATCTGTTTATTACGGCAGAAAGTACTTGGTTGACAGCGAAGGACTCCGCATACGTTGTTAACCCAGCCGTCCACCGTCCAATTGGCCGTCGCTCACTTCCGCCGAGCAATACGGTTTCAGCCGCGTCGTTGTTCCTGCCCGACTCACTAGATGCCGCGACGGTTCACAAACTCAGGGGGGTAACGACTGTTACCGAAACGGACGCGCTCACCTCCACCCAAAAAATTCAATTGCAAGCGTGCGGAGTGCATCTCGATAATCCGGTCGCAGATCCGCGGGAATGCGCATTTAGTTCGATTGCTCGGCGTAACCTTGCCCTGCGCACGCACACACCTCACCCGAAGATTTTTGGCTGGCCAAGTGTCTCGATGCTCCTGGTAACCAACCGTGAAAATCATCTGCCCGGGATCGTTGAACTGTTGTCCAAGCAGACGTATCCAAATCTAGAATTAGTCCTTCTCACCCATGGTTTTGAACTCGACCCGCATATTGGGGCGCACCTAACTGAGTTGCCCTTCCCCGCACTCACTCGTTCGGTGCCTGCAACGCTCAACTTGGGTGAAGTGCTCAATGCGGCAAGTTCGCTTGCGGGCGGGGACCTAATTACAAAAATAGACGATGACGACTACTACGGACCGGAACACGTCTGGGATCTTGTGACCGCTCGCATGTTCTCGGGGGCCCAACTCGTTGGCAAAACATTGGACAACATTTATCTCGCTTCTGAAAATGTAACCCTGTTTCGTCCGACCTACGCGGCAGAAAAGTACGCCAACTTCGTTGCCGGTGGCACCATGTTGATTTCTCAATCAGATTTGCGCGAAGTGGGTGGCTGGCGCCCGGTTCCGAAGTCCGTTGATCTAGCACTAATTGAACGAGTTACCGAACATGGGGGTTTGGTTTATCGAACACACGGACATGGATACATATATGTTCGCCACGCGCAAGATTCACCGGCCGTGAACACGTCCGAGGTTTCTGATTCACACTTTCGAAAAGACATAGCCGGTGAAGTGGCAGGGGTCGACAGCAAGGTTTTGCGCGACTACGCGGATCTGGAATTGGGGAGCTAGACCAGTGGACTCATTTCCAAGCGTGGCAATCGTGATGCCGGTACTTAATGAGGAAGCACATTTGGAGTCGGCAATTGACCGGCTACTCGCCCAGGACTATCAGGGGGAAATTACGATCATGCTTGCAGTCGCCCCATCGGGTGACCGCACCGAGGACATCGCCGCTGAACTGGCGGAGCGCCACTCGATTTTAAGCGTTGTTGCTAATCCCAGCGGGAAGACTCCGTCAGCGCTCAATGCCGCAATCCTTGCCTCACAATCAGAAATAGTGGTTCGGGTTGACGGCCATGCACTTATCCCTCGGGACTACATCCGGGTTGGCGTTGAGACACTGAACAGAAGCGGCGCCGACAATGTCGGTGGAATCATGGCAGCCAGTGGATTAACCCCACTTCAAAAAGGAATTGCTGCTGCAATGACCTCGAAGTTTGGGGTTGGAGGTGCTGCATTCCATGTTGGTGGTGTCGAGGGTGAAGCCCTCACCGTGTACTTGGGTTGCTTTCGTCGCTCGGCATTAGAACGTGTTGGCGGCTACGACGAAACTATGGTTCGGGCACAGGACTGGGAATTGAATCACCGAATTCGTGAAACCGGCGGGAAGGTTTGGTTTACCCCAAAAATGGTGGTGACCTATCGCCCTCGCTCTAGTTTTGGCGCACTTGCATCACAATATTTTGGATATGGAACATGGCGTCGTGAGGTGGCTCGCCGCTACCGAGAAACGATTTCCATCCGTTACCTTGCCGCACCGATGCTCGTTATAGGAGTGGGCGTTGGCCTGCTGCTTATCCTGATCGGCCTGCTGGTATCACAACAACTTTTAGTATTGATTGGTCTCATCCCACTGGTTGTTTACTTCCTGGGAGTAATGGCAGCAGCCCTGATCACCCAAGCGGGAATAAATACGATTCTGTTACCCATTATCTTTCCGGTTATGCATTTTTCCTGGGGACTCGGCTTTCTTTTTGGTCGAGCCAGACCATGAAAATTTTCCATCGCAAGCCCCAGTGGTCAATCGTTACTTCAGCCCCTAAAGGCGAGGCTGGAAAGCAATGGGGTGACTACTGGTTTGCAAAAGATCTCGCCCATGCGCTCACCGCTGAAGGGGTAGAAGCCAAAGTCGTTTCGCGTTCCGGTGCCAACAGTGCGAAGCGCAATACCGACGACGTAGTCCTGGTCTTGCGGGGCCTTCGTCGCGTGGTGCCTTCCAATACAAGTGCAACGTGGCTGCTGTGGGTGATTTCCCACCCTGAACTAGTCGAACCGGGGGAGGCAACCCAATACTCACGAGCATTTGCGGCGAGTAATAACTGGAACCCAGGCGCTTCGCTTGGCGAGTTCACGCCACTTTTACAAGCAACGAATGCGAGTCGCTTCACGCCCGTCCCGTCGATCGAAAAATCTGGCGTCCTTTTTGTTGGATCGACTCGTGGCGAGTTCCGGCCGATTGTGCGGGACGCGCTCGCTGCCCGAATTCCGCTGCAGGTTTACGGGGTTGGTTGGGAAGAATTCCTTTCACCCGAACAAATAACGGGGGAATTCCTCCCCAATAGTGAGTTGCCTGCTGCCTATGCAAAAAATGCGCTGGTGCTCAACGACCATCATCGTGGCATGGCGGAGCAGGGTTTTCTTTCAAACCGACTTTTTGACGCGGTCGCCGCGGGTGCTCGGGTAGTAAGCGACTCAGCAGTGGGTATCGGAGATGTATTTGGTTCAAGTGTCGTGACTTACCGAAGCCCTGATGAGTTGGCAGCAATCTATCGAGATCCGGACTCATTTTTTCCCAGCAATCCACTTGATGCAGAACGAATTCGCACCGAGCATGATTTTCGAGGGCGCGCCCGTGAATTAATTTACGCGGTGGAATCGGGGCGAAATGACTAGTCCGCAAGTGTCCGTTATCTTAATCGGGTTTAACGATGCTGGGCGGCTAGCTAATGCACTGGGATCTTTGAGAGACCAGTCTTTTACCGACATTGAAATCATTGCCGTGGATGATTGTTCAACTGATAACTCGCTTGAAATTTTGCGCACGGCTGCTGCAAGTGACCCACGGATTCGCGTTGAGGTGCTTTCACAGAACTCCGGCGGCTGTAGCGCTCCACGAAATCGCGGCATGGAATTGGCAAAGGCGCCGTTTATCATGTTCTGTGATTCTGACGACACTTACGACCCACACGCAGTCCGCAATATGCATTCGGCCATCAAATGCATGAAGGCTGATCTCGTCATCGGCGCGGCGAAACGAATTATTTCCAACACGGGCGAGGTGAAAATCTGGCGTCCAGAATTGCACAAAAAATCTTTGGTTTTTGACGGCCTGTCCCAAGAGCCTGGACTGCTTTTTGAAACAATATCTGTGAACAAAATATACGGTGCCGATTTCCTGCGTCAAAATGAAATTAGTTTTCCGCCAGGACTTCTTTTCGAGGATCAACTTTTCACCTTGAGGTGTTTTCTTGCAGCCGCGCGAATTGGTGTAATCCCGCAAGTTGTTTACAACTGGAATGTCGAGCGCGGTGCTCAAACGGATTCAATCACCCAATCAAGACGTGAATCACGAAATGTGAGTGACCGTATTGCGATAAACGAGTTGATGGATCGTGAACTTGAATTTGATCCAGTTATGACCCATCACAAAAATCGGAAATTTCTCCAACATGAACTCTCGCTCTACCTCACGACCCTATTTGAACTCTCCGAGCACGAGTCAATTGAATTGATTGAAAACCTTTCACGCTACGTTCGAACTATTCCGATTGAGGACTTTGAATGCCTTCGTCCAGGTTTGCGAGTTGCCACCTATTACCTTCTCACCGGTGACCAAGCAAAAATGCGTCGTGCCTTGTGGTGGGAAAAGGGTGGCGGATTTATCAACACCGAATTGGTCGGAGTGCGCCGTGAATTGTGGTCACATGAGTCCACGGAATTAATGGGCTACCCAGCGTCATGGTGGCTAAATATCGGCGATTTGCAAATCAATTTAATTCCATTTGAGCAGAGACGTTATTTCGTCTCACTGAGCAAAGAGACAAGTTCAATTAACTGGCTCGTCGGTTGCGTCGACTTCGCCGGAGATTTGCCACCGAATTCACAACTCCAAATAATTTTACGTGAAGCAAGAACTGGAGCTCTCATTGCATTTACTGCAGTTCCAATTGCGTCCGAGGAGGGTAGCCGCTGCTTCCGAGTCAACTTAGATTCGAGCAGCGCAGAACTGATTCAGGATCGTGGAGTGAACTCTGATGAGTACGGAGTGGTCCAAGTTCAAATAACGTGCGCCCTTGGAGTCAACCGATCCGACGTACACCTGCAATCGGGTGAATTGCTGTCAGCTTTGTCAATCAGCAGGCTGGCTTCCTTTGACTGTGCTGACCATATCGAGTTTGAGGTCCAATCGGATCTGCGGCTTAGGTGGAAAGCTTCGGGCTCGAATAAGTCACTTATGAGCGTGGTACGAAAAATTCGACGCTCCCGCAATGGAGAATCAACTTCGTCTTACCTGCCGATCACCAAAGTCCAAAATCGGACAACGGTGCTTTACGCGCCGGCAGATCTTCCCTCATTTGACACAGCCCTCGAACGCTTTGACACCCAATTGTGGATCGATGAGTTTGGCAGGAGCGCTTATCTGATGCTCCCACGTGAGGTTTTTACCACCAGGCCTCAGCGCTCGCGCTACGCATATCGCAGTTACTCCGCATCCCAGCGCAAAGCAGTGCTGGCAATTGCGGACATTGTGATTACGGATCGACCAGAATTAATCGGTGACCCGCGAGTAATCGTCTTTCGCAAGGATCTCGGAGCGGCGCGCTACTTGTTACCGGTCATTGGTACCGCAACGGTCGGAAATCAGAACGAGCTGCATCAGCTGATTCGCGCCCGAATTGAATCACTTGAGGTGCAAACATGAAAGCTGTCGTGATTTTGGCTAATAACGTGCAGGAGTTGGGTGGGGCGCAAGTTGTTGTCCATGCGCTTGGAAGAATCTTTCAATCGCATGACCATCAATGCGTAGTGGTAGGAGTAACACCGCATTCGACTCCGCATGATTTTGGGAGCACGCACCCCATTTCTCTGATGCCAGAAATCTGGCCCTTAGTGATCCAGAATGACTCGGGCAATGCCGCTACTCGAGTAGAACTGCGCACGATCGCCGTTAATAATCTTGCAAATTTGTTGAATTCCACCGAACCAGGAGTTGTCATCGCGGCGCAGTTGTGGTCACTCGAAATTTTGATTGATGCGATGAGCCAAGTTCATCGAAGTACCCAATGGCGCATCGTCGGTCAGTATCACGGAGCATTTGCCGCAGCGGTTAATGGCAGGGACCTAAAACGAGCAGTAAAACTTGCACCAAAGTGTGATGTGTTCGCGGTACTGACGCGGGAGGACGCCCAGGCATTCGCGGACTGTGGATTGACCAGTGTGATTGTCGTTGCTAATCCGCGAACCTGGTCACCATCATCTGATTTCAAACGTCAACCAAAGAAATACATTGACTTTATTGGAAGGTTTTCACATGAAAAGGGACCGGATCTTGCCTTAACCGGATTCGAACTGGCGAGGAGGGACCTTGGACCGGACTGGACTTTGCGGATGATCGGTTCGGGGCCGCTGGAAGCCGAGCTGCGCGAGTTGGCGGGCCACCAGGTTGAGTTTGTTCGGCCCGCACTCAACATGGAAGAAATTTACAGTCAAAGTGGGGTGCTCCTTGTGACTTCACGCACGGAGGGCGCGCCACTTGTTATTGCTGAAGCATTGGCCGCAGGTATTCCCGTTATCGCTACGGACTGTTCCTCGGGTATCCGTGAATTCTTTGATGCGAAGCAACAGGTTTACACGGATCTGATTGCCAGAGAAAACCCCGAGGAAATTGCGCGGGCGCTTATTGCATTTTCGAGTGCCACGATGAATGAACCACGGCCAATTAGTCCCGCGACGGATGATACCTATGAGCGTTGGATTGCAGTTTTTGACTCGCTGTGAATTTGCCGGCTAGAGGTGTGAATTCGCGCGGGCAAGATCCTCTTCGAAATCAACCTCAACGGCAAAAAGATCCGAAATATCAACCGGCTGTACCCGAGTTCCATGGATGTCAATCATGATTTCGATGCCACGTTCAAAGTAGTCCCCGTCGTCGCAGGCTTCCAGCCCAGCAATCAAAAGTTGCTTGTCTTTATCGGCAACAAAGTTAATACCGACCGACTCACCGAGTGCATCGACGACCTGCTTGGACAGTTCACTGACAAATCCGTCGGCATCGACGCGGTACTTGACTTCTTCATCTCCCACTACCGCGGTATTGACGCAGATAATGGTCTCGTCACGCTCAATGTATCCCTTGACGCGGTCAAGGACGCGAGGATCAAAGACCACGTCTCCATTCATCCAGAGCACACCACCCGGACCGGAAAGCCTCAGTGACTTGAGCAAACTGCGATTGGTGTTGGTTTGGTCATAGGCCTCGTTGTAGACGTAAAGATTATTAGGGAAAGACTCAATGATGAGTTCAAGTTTGAAACCAATGACGGTCATGACCCGTAACTCATCACCGAATGCCTTGGTGAGATTGTCCATCTGCTGGCGCATGATGGTTCGGCCGTCGGCTAGCGGGGTGAGGGGCTTGGGCCAAGGACGACCAAGTCTCGTTCCCATTCCGGCGGCCAAAATCACGGCTGTTTGAGTCACCCGTCGAGCCTACTGTCCGCGGGCTTCAAGACTGAACATGACGCACTCGTTGGATCTGCTGCAGGGCGGTGTCGTGGGCGGCTATCTCGGAGGTGATTGCCGACCAAAACGCACTGGTGCTTCTGCCTTTGACTGCATCACCAAAGTAATACGCGCGCATCGCAGAGCGAGCATCCGCCAGGGAATCTAGGTCTAGGCTCGAAGTGAGCAGGTCGGTTATTGCCGCGATCGAATTCCGATTAATAACCACGCACGCGGCAGACATCGGAGAGTCCGACAGGAGTTGATTCGGATCGGATCGGCGATCGGTGAGTAAAATGGGGGCGTTTGGTGCGAGATAAAGGTGATCGAGAGTGACGCTTGATACGTCAGCAATAAGCAGGTCTGTTCGGGGCAAAATCCCTAAGATGTCCGAGTTGGGAAGATAACTGTGGGGGGACCCCGCGGTGGAAATCAGGTTAACAATTTTTTTGTGGTTTGCGCGCACGAGCGGATCTGCGGAATCGATAACGCGAGGATGAGGCTTGTAGACGAGTCGTGAATTTGGAAGGTCAATAGCGGCTTGCACAATCTGGGGCCCATAAAGGTCAACCGAGGTGTAGTTATTTACTTCGTCCTCACCCTCCCACGTGGGGGCGTAGGTAACAGTTGTTAATTCACTCGCTGACATGGAACTAGCAATATCCAAATCTAGCTGCGGCCGGCCCACACTCACTAAGTGACTTTGATCAAGCCAAGCAATAGCAGACGCATGTCGATCAATCGCGGCCTGACCCGCCACGAAGACTTTGTCATAAGCCTTGGCCTGGTTACTGACCATGCAGATCTTGTCGCTTTCACCATGATTGACATGAATATGAACGGCTTGCTGAAATGCTAGCGATTGAAAATTAGTCCAGCCATTGTTTACGTAGATCACCGCGTGGAAATCGGCTCGGTCATAAAGGGCCATCAAGATTTCGTATCGGGGTACGAGCAAGACTTGCAGTTTCGTTTTGGTGCGCAATTCGTTGTACGTCTCGAGATTGCGAACCACGACGATGGTCCTCAAGTCAGTCTGATTTTCAAATACGGGGAGCCACTGGGTTAGCTGATAAAGCTTCGCGGGCTGATCTGCGAAATAAAGCGCGATATCGGCCGTCGGGATATTTTCTAGATCAAACCCATCGGCTTCAACCTCGCCAAACACTCGCAGGCGCCGGCTCAGGCTCCGGGCGGCTCGTTTGACGAATACGCTGACTTTGCCGGGTTTTAGGGGAACTGCCGCTTTGCTTTCCACGTGGTGCACGATACGCGAGCCGTCGTCATCTAATGTAAATGCCGTGCGCGCACTCTGGGAGCACCGCCAGGTACTCCGAATGTTGGTCCTTCGTGATCTGCAACAGCAGTACACCAAATTCCGGCTGGGCTACCTCTGGTCCCTCCTAGAACCACTCGGCATGGCACTCGTTCTTTGGTTGGTCTTCTCGGTGCTGTTAGGAGAACGGGCTCTGGGACTCTCCCCATACCTACTGTTCCTTTCGGTTGCAATTCTGCCGTGGTGGTGGTTCACCAAGAGCGTGAACGCATCTACCAGGATCTTTCGTAGAGCCCGGGGAGAACTTGCTTTTGCCACCCTGCCCCCGCAGATCTGGGTGATGCGAACGGTCCTTTCGTCATCTGTTGAATTTGTTTTTTCACTTCCGGTGATAGTGCTCGCGATTGCACTAACTCGGGACTTGCCGGGTATTTATATTCTGTTTTTCCCAGTCGCAATTTTTTTGCAGTTTTTACTTCTTTATGGAATCGGGTTGTTGGTCTCTTCCCTGAGTGTTGTGATCCCTGACCTCGCTCGAGTTGTAAAAATAGTGATGCGTGCAATGTTTTATCTCTCACCAATTCTGTACTCAATTTCCAACATCCCGCAGAGCCTGCACACAATCGCCGCGATTAATCCACTCGTTGGAATCCTCGGCCTATACCGGATCGGCTGGTGGCCCGAAGAACACACTTCGGCGGTGGCGCTCGTGATCTCCCTTAGCGTTGCTGCGGGCTTGTTTATTGCGGGTATTTACACATTCCACCGACTCAAACCGCGACTATTGAAGGAGGCGTAGTGAGCATTATTGAATTTGCGAACGTCTCACTCACCATGCCTCGCACCAAACGCCGGAGCGGCTCAGGGCGAAAACAACGCCTCCGGCGTTTTGCGGGTGAAACCTCACGAACAATGGTGCCGGTCCTCGAAGACGTCACTTTTGCAATTAATCAAGGTGACTCGGTCGCGATTGTCAGCGGTAAACCACTTGTCCGAACTTCCCTGATCAGGCTTGCTGGGGGGACCCTGATCCCAGATTCCGGTTTCGTGAGCCGAACCCAGATCGTAGTTCCCATGATCGCGATTGCCAGGGCCATGGGACCCTCGTTCACGATTCGACAAAACGCTTATCTCGTTGGCGGTTTATTGGGCATGAAACCGGGTGAATTGGCCGAAAAGCTTCCCGCGATCATTGAGTTTGCGGACTTGAGCAATTACTTGGACCGCCACCTGCGCGGGGCGCCTTCAAGCGCGCGGCAACGATTGGCCTGGAGTATTGCTATGGCAGTTGACGCGCACGTCTACGCAATTGACCAAATGTTGGTCGTAGGGGAGTTGGAGTTTCGCCAAAAGTGCTGGAGTGCAGTCGACAAATTGCGGGAAAATGGTGCAACGTTCCTGATCTCATCCGACGGCGCGAAGCAGTACCGCAGATTCTGCGACCGGGGCCTGTATTTCGAGCAAGGCGTTTTAATCGCGGACACCACGGTTCCCGAAGCACTCGCCCTCGCGCGTAAGGCTAGGCGAGAGCCCCTCGGGGAATAGGCTGACCCACGTGTCGGTCACCCCTATTTCAACAACCCCGATCCCCGCGCATGGTGTTCTCCTTCACGTCGGAGTTCACAAAACGGGCACAACGGCCATCCAGGCGGCGTTGGCCGACGCTCGTGAGGATCTTGCGGCCCACAATGTCCGTTACCCGGGCAAGTTGCAGGCCCAGCACCGGGCGGCATTGGCGCTGCTGGGTCGCCCTTGGGGTTGGAATAACCGCGGTGGTGGCGTCATGGACCGCGAGCATTTTGACCGGTTGGTTAAGCGGACCGGGAAAGCACCCGGTCGGGTTGTTATCAGTAGCGAATTTTTTTGCGAAGCGAGTTCCGAGCAGGCGAGCGAAGCGGTTGTGGCTTTAGGAAACCCCGATAAGCGACCCATGCACGTGGTGGTCACGTTGCGTAACTTGGGAAAACTCTTGCCCTCTTCGTGGCAGCAGTACTTGAAATACGGAATGACGACTTCCTATGAACCTTGGTTAAAAGACGTCCTAGCGATACCCGGTAGTTCGAAAATGACACCGACGTTTTGGAAACGACACGATCACGGTGACGTTATAACCCGGTGGGCGCAGGCGGTTGGCCCGGAAAATCTCACCGTCATGGTGTTGGAAGACGTTCCACGTGACTACATGTTTGAAACATTCGCACAATTCCTTGAGGTCCCGCCAGAAATCTTGACCGGTCGCATGGAACTCACGAGTAACCGTTCCATGACCGCGGCCGAAGCCGAAGTACTCGTGCGGCTGAACAAAAAAGTTAAGAAGACAATGCAGTGGACCGACTACGTCACGTTGGTGCGACGAGGGGTTGCACTCGGAATGGTGGAGGGACGCGAGCCAGACCCCAGCGAACCCAAACTCCACACCCCCGACTGGGCACTTGACGCGGCGCAACAGGTGGGTATCAAAAGTGTCGAAACGATTCGCGCGTCTGGAGTTGAGGTTCTGGGAGACCTTGACGCACTGACCACACGTATCGAATCGACACCAGAGTCACTTGCTGTCAATCAACTCCCCATTGACGCCGCCGTAACCGCAATTGAGTCAGTGATCGCCTCTTCACGTGAAGACCCGACCTCGCGGGCGTTGGCCGGCCGTCTGTACCGCCAGACGAAGAAAGATGGCATCGGCTCACTATTTCGTAAAGAGTCAGAGTGAATCTCACAATTGACACAAGCGCGGACGTTTTAACGGTGCTCGCTGAGCTTCTGGCAGCCTTGGAGAAATCAGATTCCGCGATCATTCTGTTGGCACCGGATCTACTAATTTCACCGTTGGTGCTCAGCCCGGTCACCGAAAATTCAATCGCTGGCACTTGCGCTGCGGTGCGACCCGACCGGGAGGCAAACCTGCGGCTTGCCCACCATGAAATAAGTGCGGTCGCAACGAGTTTTCATCAGATCAATGTGGGAAATGCGAAAAGTGTGGGAGCTATTCGTATCAATCCACGGGACTTTCCAGCTACGCAAACCGCGATCAACGAACTCCGCGAGGTAATCGTCTCGGGGGATTTAATCCCGACCCAGTTCGAGGTAACCGAACTCGTATTGGCGGCGCTCACCAGAGGTCAGGTAAATGTTCGCGCCGTTGAATTAATTGATGCGCCGTGGTTTCGATCGGCAACTGATTGCAATGCAGCCCAAGAGCAAATAGAAGCCATGCCCGAAGCGCGAATTCGCGCATTGCAGGCCAATCGGGTTGACGACGGTTTCTATTCAACGTTCGTTGTTCGAAAGTTGTCAAAACCGCTGAGTGCTCTGGCAATCAGACTTCGGCTTTCACCAAATCTGGTCACGGTGATTTCATTTATTGTCGGCTTGGCGGCCGCATTGAGTTTTGCCCAAGGGTCTCGCTGGGCGCTGATTCTGGGGGCACTTCTCCTGCAACTGTCCTTGATTTTGGACTGCGTTGACGGTGAAGTCGCTCGGGCGACCCACAGGTTCTCCGTGATTGGTGCCTGGCTTGACGCTTCAACTGATCGGGTGAAGGAATACGCGGCGTATGCGGGTCTGGCTGCCGGCGCGGTGGTCACGGGTGTGGAATCGCAGGTCGCCTGGGGGATCGCACTAGTTTTAATGATCGTGCAAACAGCACGGCACATGGGCGACTACAACTTTGCAGCGATTCAAAAAATGCGCGAAACCTCGTTGCCCGCCGCCTACATCGATGAGCCCGGTGACCCATGGGGTGAAAGTTCTTCATCCTTCTCGGTCCGGTTAAACACTCGAACGAGTTTGCGTTGGGCAAAAAAAATTATTCACATGCCGATCGGTGAACGCTGGTTGGTGCTTAGCGTTGTCGCTGCAGTACTCACACCCCTTTGGGCGCTCATAGTGCTGCTGGTACTGACTTCACTGGCTTGGATTTATACGCTGCTCGGTCGGACAATGCGAACGCGAAGGTGGGCCAAGTCACCGGTTGGGGTTGAACTCATTAGGTCTCAACTGGACAACGGTCCAATTCTTGACTCACTTCCCAAAGCTTTCCGCAGGGAGCCGGCAGGCCGTTGGAACTGGGCCAGCCCCATGATCAATCGCATTGTTGAAATGGGGATTGTGGCTGGGATCGCAATCGTGTGGTACCCGCAATGGATCACCCTGGCATTTGGTTACCTGTTCATCGTTGCTTTCCACCATTACGACAACCTCTACCGAGCGCTTGCGGGCTCACGCGCCCCACGTTGGCTCACGTGGGGGGCGCTGGGTCGTGAGGGGCGCACTCTCGTGGTGCTGATCGCAGCACTGGTAGGGATCAAGGCCTTTTACGACGCACTCAATATCGGGGTAGCGTGGTTGTTCATGTGGTGCGTTCTTATTGCGTCCGCTCAATTCTTGACCGCACGGAAAGAGGCCAACCTGTGAGCCCGAAAAAACCAACCCACCCCAGCATTGAGCAGATCCGCGAAGTGTGTCAACCACCGTCGGTGCGAGATCGAAAGAACTCCGAGCACTGGGTTGCCGACGTTTATCTACGCGACATTTCCCCCTACCTCACGAGTTTGCTGTTACGAACCTCGGTCACGGCAAATGGCGTGACCTATTTAATGATCGCAACGGGTGCGCTAGCGGGAGTGGCTTTGCTTATTCCTGGAATGCCCGGAGCAACCATCGCACTGTTACTGGGGCAAATGCAGATGCTGTGGGATTGCTCCGACGGAGAGATCGCTCGCTGGCGCGGAACGTCTTCCCCCAAGGGCGTGTTCCTTGACCGGGTCGGTCACTACGTCGCCGAAGCTTGTATCCCACTTGCTCTTGGCTTGCGCGCCGCCGGCTTCCCCGATTCTGGTTGGCTGGATTCTTCATGGCCATTGATTGGTGCACTACTTGCCTTACTCATTATGTTCAATAAGGCCCTCAACGACATGGTGCACGTCTCACGCGCATACAACAATATGCCCAGGCTCGAAGACAAGGAATCCGTTGGGGTTCCGAGCGTTTCCGGTCTGCGCCGGGTTCGCTCCCTCGCCCGCTTTGTGCCATTTCACCGGGCGTATCACTCGGTTGAACTCACGATCCTGGCGTTCATCGCTTCAATCGGTGATCTGTTCACCGGGGATTTACAAGTGACCCGGATTCTGGTTGCAGGCCTGGCAATCCTTGGCGTGTTCACAATCGTCGGGCATTTCATGGCGATCATGACGTCGAGTAAGTTGAAGTAATGAGCACCCCGAACACCGTGCCGCAATTCGGTGTTGTCATTTTGACCATGGGTGCCCGACCCATCGAGTTAGACACAGCAATTAACTCGGTTCTCAACCAGATAAATGTCGACATCGAGATCGTGGTTGTCGGCAACGGTTGGGTACCCACCAAATTACCCGCGGGTGTCAAAACACTCGCACTTCCAGAAAACGTGGGAATCCCAGCCGGCCGAAACGCAGGAGTACCTCAAGTGGCCGGTGGGATCCTATTTTTCCTCGACGACGACGCCGAACTGCCCGACTCGCATTTCCTAGAACGTATGGCAGCCCTTTTGTCAGCTCGGCCAGAGATTGGACTTATCCAGCCACGGGTGCTCGATCCCACCGGAGAAATCGCACCAGGTCGCTGGGTGCCGCGGCTGCGGGTGGGTAACCCGGCAACGCCGAGTGCCGCTACCTCGCTGTGGGAAGGGGCCACGGTAATTCGTCGGTCAGTTTTTGATCTATGCGGTGGTTGGCCCGAAGAATTTTTCTATGCTCACGAAGGGATCGACCTTGTGTGGCGGGTGTGGGATACGGGTTTCATCCCGTGGTACGCCGGCGACATCAACGTGTACCACCCGGTAATCAACCCACTGCGGCACGAAGAGTTTTATCGCATGAATGCCCGCAACCGCGTGTGGTTGGCCCGTCGCAACCTGCCAATGGTGCTTGAGCCGTTCTATGTCGGGAGTTGGGCGACGCTGACCATGCTGCGATTGCGTGATTCTTCGGCTCGAAAAGCTTGGCTTGCTGGCATGCGTGAAGGAATTGCAGTGAGACCAAGTGGCCGGCGCAGTATCAAGTGGAAGACTGTTTGGGCCATGACCAAAGCCGGTCGCCCACCAATCATTTAAAAAAGTAGCGGACTAACTTGCGCAGTAAGTTTCGTCGGCAGTGTTGATATTGGCCGTCTTGTCCTTGAGTGCTTCGCTGATTTGAACTGTTTTGGTGCCGGTGAAGTCCGGGCCAATTACAAGTTGCAAGGTCGAACCGGCCCCCGCCACACTTTCCAGCACAGTTGCGTTTGCGGAGTAGGCCAACGTTTTAGCCGAGTTGTCCCACTCCGGATCAAAAATGAGAGTTGTAGCGGCGATCGGGTCCCCATTTTTAACGTTGACCACGATGAAACCTTGTTTGCGCAGCGCTTTCTTCGCGCTTTTTCCGGCGCCCTTAACACCGGTGCCATTAATTACCTCAACGCGAATATTCTCAGGAGCGGTTCGCAACAGTGGTTGATCACTGGAAGCCTTGGGCGGCCAAGGGGTGTCATTCTTCAGGGCGTTCAGTAGCGGTTTGGCCTTCTTTTTATTCATGAGAACATTGGCTCCGTCGCCAGCGGGATACCACGGCATCGTGGTGAACGTGATGTTTGACGGCCGCAAATCTTTCATGCTCACCGCGAGTTCGCGAAGGTTGTCAATATTGGCCAACTGTGGGTCCGCGGTCAGGGACTCGGTTGCCGCATTAAGCACTCCGAGTAGCGCCACCGGGTTAAGCAGGGTTCCACTGGAAATAACCTTGTTGGCCATTGAGGACAGGAATGCCTGCTGGCGCCTGATTCGCGACGTATCGGAGCCGTCACCCAATGTTTTGCGAGCCCGCACGAATGCAAGAGCTTCTTCACCCGAAATCGTATGATTGCCCGCACTGAGTTTGAGACCGCTCAGGGGGTCGTTGACCGGCTGGCTCAAGCAAATCTCCACACCGCCGACAGCTTCGGTGATGGCTTTGAAACCACCGAAGTCAACGACCATGAAGTTGTCAATTGCCATGCCGGTCATATTTTCGACAGCCTTGAGGGTGCAGCCGGGACCACCACGAGACATTGCTTCGTTGAACTTTCCGCTACCGCCTTGGACTCTGTCACCGTTCGCATTTTTGCAGGTTGGCAGGTCGATCAAGGTGTCGCGGGGAATGCTGACGGCAACCGCTTGGCTTCGATCCGCGCTGACGTGCAAAAGAATTGTGGTATCAGAGCGCTCGGCCGTACCAAACTTCGCGGTGCTCCCGTAGCCCTTATTGCCCTTGCCGGTGCGTGAATCGCTGCCCATGAGTAGGACGTTAAATGGTGCGGTTTCACCGGTCGTTTCGTCAACCACCACGGATTCGGTGCTGGTCACGGCGTTTCCGGTCTGATCGGACACGTCGAGCGCGGTGATGTTGCCCTCGAGTTGCCCAAGAACCGAGGTGACACCCGCGCCGACAGCGGTTACGGCCAAAATTGCACCCGATGCGATCGCTGCAACAAGTTTCGGCCAACGTCGGTTACTCAAAGGAATCCTTAACTTTTGGGAAGCATTTTTTGACAGTTTGGGCCGTTTGATTAACCCAAACCACCCTCAATAGTAAGCCGGGAGGGTGTTATCGGTAGGTAGGACGCTCCCAAATGCCTAATTGGTTCCCGGTAACTCCATGAGATTACCGGGCGTTTTTTGGAGAGTTTGGCGCAGAAGCCTATGTTTCTCGACACGCGTGCACCGAGTTTGACAGGCTTAGTTTGACACGCCGCATCACTCATTAAAGAGATGTGTGACAGCCGTGTAAGGAGTTCCGCTTCAACAGTTGGAATCGTGTCTTCCGGATTCAGGCTGACTCCTTGCCGCTTCATCGAATACCGGGTTGCGTGATTTTTTACTAAACGATCCAAGTGCCTCTTCATGCGAGAGCCGGCCAAAACCGTGGTTTCACGGTCCTTTTATCCGCTTAGGGGTCCCATCAAAGCAACACGCGTCCGGTCGTGTCGGGGTGAAGCTTGGCCGCAGGGGCAGGCGTGTGTGACACTAATGAGACATTATTTCTGGGGCTTGTGTTACCAGAGTGAAATTTGATCACAAGATGAAGGGTTTGTGCGGTTGTTGTATTCGTTGTGGTCTGCAAAGCCTGGCAGGGCTGCAGCTCGAGGCGGTCTGATCCTGAC
>Ga0209284_10001759_pt1 | contig 32059 bp, 34 predicted proteins | sample FRY03_FD_187211 | JGI IMG/M metagenome (GOLD analysis project Ga0209284, IMG submission 187211) | Freshwater microbial communities from Lake Fryxell liftoff mats and glacier meltwater in Antarctica - FRY-03 (SPAdes) (version 2) | ecosystem: Environmental > Aquatic > Freshwater > Ice > Glacier... | reverse complement strand
CGGGCAGCCGACGCATTTGTGGCCGGGCTACCGACTCGTTTGAATCAATAGTTATTAGGCAGGGCGAACAACCTCGCCGTCACCGGAGAGGCGGCGGTAGGCGAGTGCATCCGCGAGGTAGCTAAATGCGGCAACGAACACGTTGACAAACACCGCCGCGACTGACACGGCTACCAGCAGTATCGAGGTCAAGATGTTTGAATCTGAGTCGAGCACACCCGTCAAAATTCCTTGGGCCGCAACGGCAACCAAGGTGATGGCAACGGTTGCGCCGAGAAGCACGATTCGAAAACCAATGAAGCGCCAGAACGAAGTGGTGATTAACTCCCAGCTCATTGCGAGGGCACCGAAACCCGTCATTCCTGGTTTCCCAATGAGTGCATAGGGAAACAGTGCAAACATGAATGCGAAAATCAATCCCGGAATGATAAAGGCAAACAATCCGACAGTGACGATGCCGATATAAACGACACCGGCAACCAGGAACCACCAGAACCGATCTGATCGCAGCAAGACGCCAACCGAGGGTTTCGCACCCTCTGAAGCGTTATATGCATTTCGCAAAATGCCCAAGAAAGTGTAGAAAAACACGAGGACACCGATAAAGATTACGATCGCGCCAAGGGCCGGGACCGCGATTGCGGCAGCCACACCGACCGCGATAATCGCTAACGGGATCGCAACCGCGACCACAATCACGAGCAACCAATGCCAGTACTGGCGCTTGGTCAGGCTCCAGGCCTCATCAAGTACCGCAGCAATATCAAATCCGGACATGGCTCCCCTTTGGTTTTCTTCATTGAGGTTGATTAAACGATGAAATATGCGACAAAAGCACCATAGCAGCCTGCTAATGGCGCGAAGCCGATCAATCCCGTCACAATTTTCGTGTCGGAAAATAGGATTCAGGGCATATTTTTACCCGGCTTCTTCACTGTCATCCGACGAAAGGACCCGGGGTACGCTTAGATTCAGATACCCGTTGATCAAAAATACAAGACTGGGGCGATAGGAGGTTGCGGTTACATGACTACTTTTGCTGATCCGGTACCCGCTCCACCTTTGACTACTCTGTCTAGTAAGAAAGTTGATGTACTGCGGGACACCGTTGCCCGGCAAACCACGCCGCATGAGGTGTATTGCGCGACCAAAACCCTCGACGGTGTGGTCGCGAGTGTGGCATTGCCGACCACAAAGTTGGTCTATGTGAAATACGGTGCCGACGTTGTCGTCTCAGCCCCTCCGACCGGCGACAAATTAGTGGCAACCGTCCCGCTGGGACCCATGGGGGTCAGTCACAAAACCGCGAGCACCCCGGATTATCGCGCCCATGGTTTTCTTCTTTCCTCGACCCAAGACACCATCATGCGTCCTGACCCGGGCGAGGGGGCACTAGTTTTCGCCGTTGATTCCGCTGAGATAGCCCATCAAGCTGAAAAAGTTCTCGGCCACGATCAACGGTTTGGTCAGTTTCAATGGCTTCGCCGGCAGGCCCTGGTTGAACAATCGCTCACCCAAATGTGTACCGGGGCGTGGGAGATGGCTATGTGTCTGCCCGCGGATACGCCGGAGTTTGTTGTGAGTCGACTCATGAACTCGATGCAGTTGAACATTATTAATTCGCTGATTCTTGCCTGTGATCACACGACAATTTCCGTGAGTACGGAAAACTCACGGATGTCTCGCCTAATTTCCTGGATCCAGCAGCATGCGGGTGATTGCATCACGGTTGCGGACTTGGCCGCTGAAATTGGTTTAAGTGTGCGCCAACTTCAAGCAAGTGTTGCGCACCACTTTGGAATCACCCCGTTAGAACTGTTACGAGAAACAAGATTGCGCATGGTTCGTGCGGAACTTATCGCCGCAGACCCGGACGCCTCTACTGTTTCGTCAATCGCATATTCACTCGGTTTTAATCACCTAGGGCGTTTTTCGCACCACTACTACATTGCCTTCGGTGAGAAGCCCTCGGAAACATTCCGGATGAAACACCATGACTGAATCCCCAAACATTCTGGTCGTGTATTACTCCGCAACGGGAAACGTCGCGCAGATGGCGCATTCATTGGCGCAAGGCGCGGAATCTGCTGGCGGCTCGACCCGGGTTCGCCGCGTCGCCGAGACTGCTCCGGCAGCTGCCATCGCGAGTAATCCAAAATGGCAGGGTTTTATCGATAACTGCTCAGATGAACTTGCCGAACTCGCCGACATCCAGTGGTGCGATGGCATTGCCCTTGGGTCGCCCACTCGATTTGGTAATTCTGCGAGTCAATTGCGGGCATTTCTTGACACGACCGGTGGACTTTGGGCACAAGGAAGCCTCGCTCGACTTGTCGGCACTTCATTCACCAGCGCATCAACCCAACACGGTGGGCTGGAGTCCACGATTCTTTCAATGAATAACATTTTTTACCATTGGGGATCTGTGATCATGCCACTCGGTTACGTCAACAATTTTGTGCAAAAGGAAAGTGGTAACCCCTATGGTGCTTCGCTCTATGCCTCGCGGGAGAACACCTCTGTAGATACGCACTTACAAGCAGCTCGACTACAAGGTGAACGCCTCGCGGTCACTACTCGAGCGATGAAGACCATTAGCAATCGTTGAACTACTAATAGGTGAGGGAATGACACAAATCCACATTGTTGCAATTGGCGGAAGTACACGACCAGAATCCTCGACTGAGTTGGCATTGCGCGTTGCCGGCCGAGCCGCGGAGCGGATGGGCGCGACGGTGACCTACGTGACCGGAACGGATCTGATCCTGCCCATGTACGACCTGTACGAACCGACGCGCAACCCGATTGCAAGCAAATATGTTGAAAGTGTCCGTAAGGCTGACGGATTGATCCTGGCTAGCCCCGGTTACCACGGTGGCATGAGCGGCTTATTCAAAAACGCCATCGACTACCTTGAAGATTTGCGGGAAGATGAACGCCCCTATCTGCAGGGACGCGGTGTTGGTTGTATCGCCACCGCGTACGGTTCACAAGCCGCCGTGGCCACTTTGCAGCAATTACGTCAGATCACCCACGCTCTCCGGGGTTGGCCAACTCCCTTGGGCGGCGCCATCAATTCACTCGTCTCAAAGTTCGATAATGATGGTGGTTGCTCCGACGATTCAGCAACGACAACACTGGAAATGATTGGTCAGCAGGTTGTGGAGTTTGCGCAAAAGCACCGGTAGGTGTTCCGGTAGGCTGCCCGAATGCCTTCGGCTATCGGTGTAAATCAAGATGCGATTGCCCTTCGTACTTCGCGGCCACAATCGCTGATCTTCACTATTTACGGTGCTTACAGCAGATCCTTGGGTGGTTGGATTTCGGTCGCAACCCTACTTAAGTTACTGCGAGAAATGGACATTGAAGACAACGCGGTGCGCAGCGCACTTTCCCGACTCAAGCGCCGCGGCGTCTTAATCTCCGAATCACGTGATGGTTCGGCCGGGTACGCACTGAGTGAAAGTGCACGCAAAGCTTTTGACACCGGCGATGCGCGAGTTCTGGAGCGAAGACACCCCGACGAACAAACCCGCTGGATTCTGGTTGCGTTTTCGATCCCGGAGAAATCCCGCGACCTGCGTTATCGACTTCGCTCACGTCTCACCGGAGTCGGTTTTGGTCAGGTAACGGGCGGCCTGTGGATTGCGCCAGCCTCGCTTCGAGCAGATGCCGAACTCGCAATTGATTCATTGGGGATAGGTCAATACGTTCATCTGTTTGAAGCCGACCACCTCAATACCGACTCCCCTGAATCAGGTTCGGTAGATCAATGGTGGGATCTACCCGCAATCGGAGAAAAGTACGAGCAATTCATCCACGCTTTTTCTGACCTTCGATTAACTTTTGATTCGGGTAAAGAAGCTGCAACCCCTTCGAATTCATTTAGAAATTACACTCAAATTCTCACGGCGTGGCGACCCTTGCCGTACTTGGACCCGGGGTTGCCGAGTTCCCTCCTGCCGGGAACGTGGAATGGAACAACCGCAACTCGCTTGTTCTTTTATTTCCACGACCTGATGGCAGCGCCGGCTCAAACATACGTTGGCGCAAGTGCCGACTCCGATCAGTCGAACAAAAAAATTTCCATTTGAGGCTACCCGGCGATCTTTGCGACCATCGCGCCGCTTGCTCCACCGACACCCCCACCCGGCCAGGTGCTAGCCCCGCAGATGTAAAGGTTTTTAACGGGGGTCCGGTGACGGCCCCAACCCGGCACCGGCCGAAGGAAGAAGAACTGCGCTGGGTGGTGACTCCCTCCGAGTGAATCGCCCTGAATCAGATTGGCGTTGTGTCGCTCTAGATCCGTTGGACTTAACACCGCTTGCCCAATAATTTTTTCCCGGATACCGGGTGCGTACCTATCCAATAGGTCGATTACGTGTTCGGCGTAATCGGCTGCGGCTTCATCCCACGTTTTCCCACTTGCAAGTTCAAGTGGCAACATGCGAACCTGCACCCACAGTGTGTGTTGTCCCTCGGGTGCCCGGCTCGGATCGGTCACGGTTGGTTGACCAACAATGAGTGTTGGGTGCTCTGGTAACTCACCGGCTGCAGCACTCGTGTACGTGCGCGCCATGTCATCAACGTATGGGCCGATGTGCACGTAGTTAAATGTGCGGGCTTGCTCTGCCGTCCAATTAGGTAAATCACTCATCGCTAAGTGAATCATCATGGTTGCAAGTCCTGGGCGGAATTTTTCAACCCGTTGTATCACCTCTTTTTGGGCGATATGTTCGGGTAAAAGTTGTGGCATTAACCGTGGATTCACGTTACTGATCACCGACGACTTTGCTCGATAAGTTCGCCCGTCTGCAGTGATGACACCGCTCGCCCGATTTCCTTGCGTCGTTATTTGGGTGACCGCCGAATCACACTGGACCACTCCACCATTTTCTTCAATGACACCGACTAACGCGTTAATCAAGGTGATGGCGCCACCTTCACCGATCACCATCCCGAATAGCTGCCCGCCGATAGTTTCCAGGTAGGAAAAAAGTGCGCCACCGGAAATATCGGGAGCGAAATCCAGATGCATGCCCCACGTTGCCATGAGTGCCTTTGTTTTCGGTGATTGAAAGTTTTCGTCGGTGAATACTCGTGTTGATGCCAAAGCCAATTTCGCCATTTGGTACACGCCGTCAATTCCCAGCGCCTTGCGCGCCTTCCACATTGTCTTTGCCGCAGAAACACTAGGCATATCCGAGCCAAGGATTCCAAACATAAATGGTGCCCAGTCATTGAGTTGGGCACTGAGTCGCTCCCAAGCGGGGACGTCCAATGGCGCAACCAGAGCCAGATTTGCCTTTGTTGCTTCTGCGTCGGACTCAACCCCGATCATGGTTCCGTCCGGGAAAACCGAGCAGAATGGTTTGGTCGAGGGCACCAGGGCGAATCCGTGCTTTGTCAGCTCCGGGCCAATGGCGGCCATTACCGGTCCGCCAGCAAAAAGCCCAAGGTTCATCGCGAATAAATCGTGTTTAAACCCTGGCAGAGTTATTTCCTCGGTTCGAACGGCACCACCTGGGTGGGATTGGGCTTCCAGAACCAACACTTTCTTGCCTTTAGTTGCCAGCAATGCCGCGGCACTGAGTCCATTGATCCCCGCTCCCACGACAATGACATCGAAATTCTGGGAGTTTTCGCTCATAGTTCCTCACATCTCTATCTTTCGTTTACGTGACGACCGCCATCATTCCGCTATACGATCCGATGTGCAATGCTAACCACCCGGTCAAGGCACATTCTTCGATTTACCCGACACTTCTAGGAGCGGACATATGTCCAAAGATTATGACGCAATCATCATTGGCAGTGGCATTAATGCTCTAGTGGCCGGCGCCATGCTCGCGAAGAAGAACTGGTCGGTTCTTATCTGCGAACGGGCACATCACATTGGTGGGGCGATCTACACCAGCTCGGATACCTTTGACGGATTTACCGTCGAGCTACTTTCCAGTTGGCATCCACTTTTTGTTGGCGGCCCAGCGTACGGCGAACTCGCCGCCGATCTCGCGGCCCGCGGCGTGGAATACGTCAATACCCCGATTCCCACCGGTGTGATCTGTGCCGAGGGATCCGGGATTATTTCGACCGACCCCGAACTTAATGCTGCTGACTTTGCCGCCCGCGGCGATCTCGATGCTTGGAATGCTGTCATGAATGATTTTGGTTCAAAGGCAGAATTAGCATTCGGGTTGCTCGGCACCGACCTGTGGCGCAAACGCTCACTCAAGCTTGCCTGGAAAGCTTTTAAACAACTCGGTCGCCGTGGCCTTGTTGCAAGCGGCGCGGAACTCCTTGAGCCGGCTGCGCCGTGGTTGGACCGTTCATTCAACTCACCCATTACCAGGTCACTGTTAGCCCCTTGGGCTTTGCACAACGGGCTAGGACCCGATGATGCATCAAGTGCCTTCATCACCAAAGTTATTGGGGCGGCAATCGCAATGGGCGGAATGCCGGTACCCGTCGGTGGTGGAAAAACCGTGGTTGACGCAATGGTCGCCATGATCACCGACTCTGGCGGTGAAGTTCGGACCAACACAACGGTGGAACAGATTTCAGTGGTGGGTGGCAAAGCCACCGGGGTAACAACGAGCAAGGGTGAAACCCTGACCGCTAAAAAAGCAGTACTCGCCTCGGTCACCCCGGACGCACTTTTTGAAAAACTCCTGCCTGCTACATCGGTGAGTGAATCCAGAATAAAATCCGCTCAGCAGTTCAGGTTTGGACGTGCCGCTATTCAAATACATATTGCACTTTCAGAGCCACCCGCTTGGGTTGACTCAAAAGTTGAGTCGGCCGCACTGGTTCATGTGCTTGACGGCATGGACTCCCTCTCTGAAAGCGTTAACGCTGCAAATAGAGGGTTCCTGCCACGCCGTCCAACGATCGTGGTCGGCCAGCCTGCAGCCGTCGACGCTTCCCGGGTGCCAGAAGGCAAAGGATTGCTCTGGATTCAACTCCAAGAAAATCCACGTGAAATTCGCGGTGATCTTGCCGGTGAGATTGACTACACCGGTCCGTGGAATGAGGAGGTCCTGGCCCTTTACACCGAGCGGGTGATTGCTCAACTTGAGCCGCATATTTCCAATATTCGCACCGCAGCAATTGGCCAGCGGGTGATCGGACCCGTTGAACTCCAGGAAATAAATAGCAATCTGGTCGGTGGCGACCCCTACGCCGGTGATTGCCGGATTGACCAGTACGCACTGTGGCGACCAACATCAGATGGCACCGGGCATGAGACGGGCGTGGACAGACTTTGGCAGATTGGTGCGTCTACTCACCCAGGCCCTGGCCTTGGTGGTGGTTCGGGTTATCTCGTGGCCCAGCGACTAGTTGGTTAACAAACCAACTGAGCCACGAGAAACACCAATGGTTTAAATCAGGGCAAGTACTCGGCAGGGACTTCCTGATCCCTTAACGATCGGGAGCGGCGCGACAATGACAATGGCGCCCGTGGTGGGAAGTTTGTCGAGGTTACGCAGTTGGGTGACGCCGTACTTGTTGGAGCCCATCAGCATCGTGTGACACGGAAATGGTGGTTCAAATCCCATTGCGCCACCTGCATCCGTACCGACAGTCTCAACTCCCATTCCGAGGATCCCAGTTTCTTGGGACAGGTAGCGTGCCGCTGCCGGGGTTAAGCCGGGTGTGTGTGGTCCAGTTTCGTCTGCATTTGCAAATGCTGCGGGGTCGTCACCAAATTTGGACCAACCGGTGCGAAAAAGTAACCAAGCCCCGTTAGGAATCTTCCCGTTTTCCGCTTCCCACTCCTGGATGTCTGCCACGTCAAGGCAGTAGTCCGGATTCGCTATGACCTCTGCAACCTTGTCGATCACAACTGCCGGGCCAATCAGTCGCTGCACCGGGATCTGGCTTACGTCGTCGAGGTCCTGACCTGAGATCCAGTGATTGGGCGCATCAAGGTGCGTACCCGTGTGCTCACCGGTATGAAAGTTGTTCCAGTACCAGTATGGTCCGCGTTCGTCGTAGGCACTGATTTCTTCCAGTTTGAACTTTGCCGTTTGACCAAATTCCTCGGGCAATCCCAGAACAGGTGTTTCCGAATGCAGTGGTGATGTCAGATCAAGAACCGTGATTGATCCGTCAACAATGGATGCGGCGAGAGCATTCAAATCCGTCATGTGCTTTCCCTTCAACTCAGGCTTGGTGAACAACTAATTATTAACTTTTTTGTGCTTCTTTATGTAGCTTTGCAAATATTTATACTTTAACCCGCCACCGTGATGGCCGAGTAACTACACCCTCCTGCGGAACCAACTCTAGGCGTGGTTTGGGGTCTTCATTTCTTCCAGCAGCTGGGCGCGATTTACCAGCCGCGTAAGCAACCGGCCACGCCATGTTGAACCCTTGCTCGGCTGCCGCATGGACGGTCCAAGCTGGGTCGTACAGGTGCGGCCGCCCAACCGCGCATAGATCGGCCCGACCTGAAGCGATAATCGTGTTGACGTCATCCCAACTGCTGATGGCGCCGACGGCGATCGTTGGTACGCCGACCTGATTGCGGATCCGATCGGAATACGGGGTCTGGTAACTGCGACCGTAGGCAGGTTTTTCCGTAGATGTGGTTTCACCCGTTGACACGTCAATAATGTCGGCGCCGTGATCTTTGAATGCTTGGGCGATTGCAATTGCATCAGCATCCGTCAGGCCTTCGGGTACCCAGTCGGTTGCTGAAATTCGCACACTGATGGGTCGACCACTCGGCCACGCTTGACGAACCGCGTCAAAAACTTCCAGCGGGAAAGCCAGTCGGTTTTCAATAGCGCCACCATAAACATCCGCGCGCTTATTTGATACCGGGGAGAGGAAGCTAGCCAGCAAAGAGCCGTGTGAGGCTTGAAGTTCCAGCAGATCAAAATTAGCGTCGGCTGCTCGAGTCGTTGCCTGAACGAATTGCTCGAGCACCGTGTCCATATCCGTGCGCGTCATCTCTTTGGGAACTTGGTTTGCCGGGCTAAATGGGACAGGAGAGGCACCCATTACTTCCCAACCACCCGACTCCAGAGGCTGATCTCGGCCCTCGGACATAACTTTTGTTGCGCCTTTTGGTCCTGAGTGCCCGATTTGAATACCTATTTTTGACTCTGTTGTGTGCACGAAATCCACAATGGTGCGCCACGAATCACGCTGGGCGTCATTCCAGATCCCGGTGCAGCCCGGGGTGACTCTGCCATCGGCTGAGATTGCCGCGAACTCGGTCAGGATCAGACCCGCGCCGCCCAATGCGCGCGCCCCCAAATGCACTTCATGGAATTCATTGGGCAGTCCATCTGTTGCGCTATACGTGTGCATTGGCGCTACGACAACTCGATTGGGTAGCACTACGTCGCGCATTTGGAAGGGAAGAAACATCGGCGGGCGTGGAGTAGTTCCCGCAGGCACCCGCCCAGATTTCACTTCACTCTCTAGGAGCCAATTATCAATTGACGTTATGAAAGCCGGATCGCGGTCTAACAGGTTGTCGTAGGTAATCCGACGGCTGCGGGTCATAAGGTTGAAGGCGAACTGGATCGGATCTTGTTGCGTGTACTGACCGATTTCTTCGAACCATTCCAGACTGGCTTGCGCTGAGCGCTGGGTGCTCTTAATAACCGGGTGCCGCTCGATATTAAATGCGGCGAGGGCACTGGCAAGATCCGGCTCTTCACCGATACAAGCCGCCAAACTAAGTGCGTCTTCCATCGCTAGTTTCGTACCAGAACCAATACTGAAATGCGAAGTGTGTGCCGAGTCACCCATTAGAACTAGATTTTTGTAGGTCAATGTTTTGTTGCGAATAACCCGGAACTCAATCCACTTGCTGTTGTTGGCAATCAACTCGTGGCCTTCGAGAACGTCAGCGAATATCTCGCGAACGCGGGAAATACTTTCTTCGTCGCTGACGCCCGGTGGCAGAGTACTCGGATCAACCGCATCAAATCCGCCTGCGCGCCAAACATCCTCGTGCATCTCAACAATGAAGGTGCTCTTGTGGGCGTCCATGGGATATGCGTGGATCTGAATCACTCCAAATGGTGTGTCTCGCACAATAAACTCAAAGGCTTCAAATACTTTATCGGTTCCCAGCCACATGTACTTGCACGAGCGTGGATCGGTCGTTGTTCCAAAGTGGTCTGCAAACTTCTCGCGGATCGGGCTGCCAATTCCGTCACAGGCGATCACCAGGTCGTAGTTTTCCATCAACTCTTCAACCGGTGGTGCTTCGGTCTGGAAGTGCACGGGGACACCATGACTTAATGCGCGTCTTTGTAAAACATTCAATAATTCCTTGCGACTCATGGCAGCAAAGCCATTACCGCCTACGGTGACCGTCGTGCCATTGAGATCAATGTCAACGTCATCCCAGTACGCGAATGAACCGCCCATGTCGTTAAAGACGGATCGATCAGATGCCTTGATTCCGCTCAGGGTTTGATCACTGAAAACCACGCCAAAACCGAAAGTGTCGTCGGGTGCATTTCGTTCCCAGACCGTGATATCCGCATCGGCATTAAGTTGCTTGATCAGGCTCGAAAAATACAATCCAGCGGGTCCTCCACCAATGACAGCAATTCTCATTTTTCCTCCAAGGAAAAGTTTTCGGTTTCTACGCGGTATAGCGTTTTTTTGACTATCGTAAATATTACGGAATAATCTTAATTATGCAACCGAGACCGTAAATTCAGGTCATTTTCCCGAAATAGGAGGGTTGCCCTGACGGTAAGTGCTCAAAGGAACCCTTGCCAACTCGGTGACGGGCCCGTTGTGACCCCACTCGTTGCCCCCTAGCCGCGACACCAGGTCAAGTTTCACGTTGTTAACGCGATCCGCTACCAGGACATCTTCGGCAATGGCAATGAGTTGAACCTCGCCAAAAACCAAAACACCGTTACCGCGAGTTGTGATTTCAACGAGGGTGCACTCCAAGGCGTAGGGGGAGTCCCGAACTCGAGGCGGAGCGACTAATTTACTCGGTTCACGGACGAGGGCTAGCTCATCAAATTCACTCACTTCGGGTGGGAACTCCACTCCGGTCAAGTTCACCTGATTTATTAGCTTGGCGGGAGTTCCACACACCACGAATTCACCGCTTTGCCTGATATTGCGGGTTGTGTCCTTTTCGCCCATTGAACTGATCATCACAATCGGTGGGGACGTACTCACGATTTGGAAAAAGGAATGCGGCGCAAGGTTGTCAACTCCCTGTGGGCTTGTGGAACTGACCCAAGCAATGGGACGGGGGACAACGAGTGCACCGAGAATTGAATAAACGTTCCCCACTTCGTGTGGAATAAATTCTCGCCGCTGTGTCATCTCCACCGTCCCTCGCTTGAATCCTCGTTCTCAACCGGCCTTAACGCGGCAGGCGCACACCTTTAGCTTCAAGTCGCGGCAAGACTTCTTGCGCGAAGTATGGCAGTTCGTCAGCATAGTTGAGGAATGCCAATGTCATTCCGCCAAAGCCGGCTTTGGCAAAACGCTCAATCTCGTCCGCCACTTCATCCGGGGTACCAATGATCGGGCAAGTTCCGTGCCCGGCAGCAAATCTACCGCGGAACATTTCGAGCATCTCCGAGGTAAATGACTGAGCATGCATCCCCTGTAGGCGCATTAAATTATCTACCGCATCCCAGTCAGCATATTCATTCGCGTAGTAGTCCAAATACTCGTCGGCCTCTTTGCGGGTAGGGCGAACAACGCAGTGGCCCAGGGTGAAGTAACCCATTTTGCGGTTGTAGGTGTCATTCGCAATTTTGGTAAACGACTGGACAATTTCTGCGCCGTCTTCGGGGCCACCAACAATGGTCAATCCGAAGTCTGCGTTGCGCGCGGCGTATTCACGACCTTGAACGGAGGATCCAGCGTTGAGAATTGGCAGTGGGCCGTCAAATGGCTTGGGCATCCCTTCAACATGCTGCAGCTTGAAGAATCGACCATCCCAATCAAATTTCCCGGGGGTTGTCCAAATTTTGAGAACAACATCCAGCCACTCTTGAGCGAGTGCGTAGCGGTCGTCATGGGACTGCGGTAGATCCATCCCGAAAGTTTCGTATTCCGGCTGATTCCAACCCGCGACCACATTGATTCCGGCCCGGCCTTTAGCAATCTGATCAACAGTGGCCATTTGCTTGGCCGCGACAATCGGATGGTTGAAAGCGGTATGAATTGTTGAGAAGACAAAAATTCTCTTGGTATTAGCCAGCAAGCCTGCCGCCCACGTCACGGGATCAAGCACACCTTCATGAAAGTTAGTTTCGCCACCGTAACCGATCCAGCGGGCGATAGGTAGCAGGAAGTCAATACCAACTTCATCAGCTATCTGTGCCAGGCGAAGGTTCTCATCCCAGCTCCCGGTCCACCGTTCTGGTGCTTTTGTGACAGCGAGTCCCGAGGAACAGTTTGGTGAAAAGAGCCCAAGTTTAAAATCTTTGCCGTCAAGAATTGACTTCGTCATTTTGCCTCCAATAGAGCTGCTAGTTACTTCTCTCTATTGTGCGGGGGACACCGTCTCTGGTCTATCCATTTTGCGCGGACTCTTATCCAAAAACCCCACAACAGCAATCAATATTTGCCGCTCAGCAATTCACCCGCATTAGGAACATAAGTCTTCAGACCCAATTCTTTCAACAGAAAGAAAGTGGTGGCAATCGCTGCGGTGATCACCGGCTTGCCGATACGGTCTTGGACCACCTGAACCGCATCCAAAGAAGGCATTTGCACGCAAGCGGACAAAATAACGACGTCGGCTTCACTGTGATCCAGATCGTTCACAATCCGATCAAGGTTCATGGGGTCTTGCGCCCCAACCTCAAGGTTGTTCGCGATCTCCAGTGCAATGAAATCCGTCACGGTGACGCCGGATTGATTTATGTACTCAACCACCTGTTCGGTCAAAGGTCGCATGTAAGGGGCAATTAGGGCGACTTTTTTTGCGCCCATCAATTGGAGTGCGTCAACGAGTGCGCCCGCGCTAGTCACAACCGGTGCAGGTGCACCATTTTCAATCGTGAGCTTGCTCAACCGCTCCTGTGAGGTGCAGTGGTAACCACTTCCGCGGGTCATGATCGCTACCAAGCATGCGTAACCCATGACATCAACGGCTGCATCAGAGAGCTCTACAGCACAACGATCTGATTCGTTGTCCATGGCTTCAAGTTCTTCCTTGGTGACCGACTTCATCCGCATCCGCGATGAGTGGAATGTGAATCGCTCGGGCTCCACAAGCTCACGAGCATGCAGCATTGCTGGGATTTCAGTTTCCATCGTGACATTGGAGCTGGGAACAATAAGTCCCACCCGGAATTTTGTTTTTGTTTCCGACATGTCAGACCGCCACGACGGGGTTAGAAAGGGTTCCGATTGATTCAATCGTGCACGCAACGACATCACCCGGTTGCAGGAACGTGGGGGGAGTCATTGCAGCGCCAACACCTTGTGGTGATCCTGTTGCAATGACGTCGCCTGGTTCAAGTGTGACACCGGAAGTGATGTCTTCAATGAGCGTCGCCACCGGGAACAGCATGTACTTGCTGTTTCCATTTTGTCGCTGATCACCATTGACGGTGAGTGATAGCTGCAGCGTTTGTGGATCGGTAATTTCGTCGGTGGTGACAACAATCGGTCCAAATGGAGCGTAGCTGTCTTGTCCCTTTGAGAAAAACCACTGACCGGATCGCCGTTGGTCACGGGCACTAATGTCGTTAATAATGCTGTAGCCAAATACGTAGTCGAGTGCATCGGCTTCCGTGACACCAAGTGCTGGCGTCCCCATCACAACTGCCAATTCACATTCCCAATCGAGTTGTTCTGTGAGTTTCGCGTTATGGCGAATCGGTTGGTTTGGTCCAACAATCGCTGTCCCTGGCTTACTGAAAAGCACGGGGCGAGTTGGACGATCTTTGTCGGTGTCCAGCGTGCGACTGGATTCTTCAACGTGTTCGATGTAATTAAGTCCAACGCCGATAACCTTGCCCGGGCGAAATGGAGCGTGGACGGTTACTGAAGCAAATGGTTCCGAAACGTCAGCGGGAAATTCCGAATTAAGGTTCACTTCCGCGAGCACCTCTGCGTGGAGTTCCTTACCAGCTTGGATGTATTCCAACAAGGTTTCAGGTACATCAATTTTTCCAGCGAGTGCTTTTTTCAAGTCAACAACAACGTCTCCGGTGACAATGATTCCGAGTCGTGGTGCGCTGTTCTGAGCGGTTGAATAGGTGACGAATCGCATGCTTTTTCTCCTGGTTGTTAATTAGCGGTATCAGCCGCTGTTGTATTGGCGTTTTCCGTGTTGTATTTATTTTGTTGTTCAGTTATTGATTCTTGGGCGGTTGCGCTTCCTGGGTTCACGTGAATTGCACGTTGTTCGGCTTTGTTGACGTGTAATTGGAAGACGTCGAATCGGTTGTAATGCCCGATAATGTCGTGCATCTGCTTTGGCTGAATACATTTGTTCAGATCAATATCTGCATAGACAATGCCTTCATCATCAATGAGACCATCACCGATGAGTCGACCGTCCGGTCCAAAAATTCCGCTGAATGCAGAGTTCTTTCGTTCGAGCATTTTGCGGGAAGTGTCGTCGTGGGCAACGGCGTTGACGATCTCCGGGGTAATCGCTGAGCAGGCAACAACGGTGAAGACTTTGCCTTCGAATGAATGGGCGGCAGCGCGCACCTTGATTGCCTCCACCATGTCGTAATCCTCGGGGGCGGTGGGCAATGAAATGTAATTCGCGGTGTGAATATTTTCCCCTTGGGCGAGCAGGGCGAACCTGGCCAGAGTATTCGTGTTTTCCCCGCACGCTAATCCACCCAAACGCCCTATTTCGGTCTCGTAGACTCGCAAGGAACTGCCATCTCCGCCAGCCCACGTCAATTTTTCGGCCCAGGTGGGGACTAATTTCCGATGGACCCCCATTAATTCACCCGCAGCAGAGATGAACAGCAGCGAGTTGTAGAGCGTCCCCATGGAATAGGGGTCGCGCTCATTGACACCAATAACGACATACGTCTTGGCGGCTCGGGCCGCGGCGCATAACTGGGCGACTTCCGGGCCAGGAATGTTGATTGCGGCCCGAAAGAGTTTTTCAAACCAAGGGCTGCCGGCTCCCGGGGTCATGGTCCAATTCCAATACGGGTACCCGGGAATGAAAACCTCGGGGAATACGACCAGGGAGGCGCCATTGTCACCGGCCTGTTTTATGAGGGAATTGGCTTTATCAACGGTGGCTGCAGTGTCGAGGAATACCGGTGCGGCTTGAACCGCTGCGGCACGAAATTGTGGATAGTCCATCGGGTCCCCTGCGCTTTCCTCAACTAATAACCTGAACTAATAACGTGAACTTGTCGTCTAATGCGGTGACTAATGCGGTGAATCGACACCTATATATGTGTGCGCGTTACACATCCGTCGGCGTCCTCAATCACATTTCGACAAACTCTAGCACTTGATCAAAGATCACGGTATGGTTATCAGGAAATCCGAAGTTACGTCTGGCTCGACGATGTTCGAAGAAAAGGCGCATACTTCATCTGTAAGCGATTTTGTTGAAGTTTCCATAGATTAGGAGCACCCCAATGACCGACACCGTCACCTCCGACTCAACCATGGACGACTCCGCCCTAGGCCGAGCCCGTGTTGCAGACAGCGAGCGTCTTGATGCCTATTACAAAAAATTAGAGTCATTCGGAGCCGGGGCGTTGTGGACCGTCGCCAACGAAATTGAGCCCTGGTACCCGCAGCCAAAGTCGGTGCCCATGCTCTGGCGCTATGAAGATATGCGACCACTCGTTGTTGAATCGGCTTCTCTTGTCAAAGGGAGCGACGCGGGTCGCCGGGTCGTGTATTTGGCAAACGATGGTCGACGTGACGTCGCAGCGGCCGTGGGACTGCTGTACTCGGGAATTCAAATCATGAACCCTGGTGAATCAATGACCGCCCATCGGCATGCCGCCTCGGCCTTGCGGTTCGTCATGGAAGGGTCTGGTGCCTGGACAATCGTTGACGGTGACCGACTTGAAGTTGGACCCAACGACTTCGCCATTACCCCCGGTGGCACGTGGCATGAGCACGGTAATTCGGCCGATGACAACTTTGTGATCTGGCAAGACGGCCTCGACATTCCCTTGGTGAATGCACTTGATGCCGGCTTCTATGAAATACATCCGGACCTATATCAAGTTCCCGGCAAGGTCGTCAATACTTCCATCTTGACACACGGAAGCGGAATCCTAAAACCGGCTAAACGCTCATGGAATAAAGCTTATTCACCCCTCTTGGGTTACCCGTGGGAGCAGACACGTGAGGCGGTTGTAAATCTTTCCAAGGTAAGTGAAGGAACCGAGTACGACGGGGTCATCATGGAATACGTCAACCCGGTAACAGGTGGTTCGGTCATGCCCACAATGGGAGCGCACATGCAAATGCTCGCACCCGGACTGAGTACTAAGGCTCACCGTCATACCGGTTCAGTGGTGTACCACGTCGCGGAAGGGAGTGGACATTCCATTATTAACGGAAAACGTTACGACTGGAAGGAACACGATATCTTCGTTGTTCCTTCCTGGGCTTGGCATGAACACTGCAATGACAATCAAGATAAGCCCGCATTCCTGTTCTCATTCAATGATTTCCCCATGATCAATTCCTTGGCTTTGCACGCCGAGCAGGAATTTGATTCCAATGGTGGACATCAAGACGTCGATTAATCAAACGCCTTCAAGGAATTTTTTATGACTCATCCGACTATCGCAGCCATTCCCGGTGACGGAATTGGTCATGAAGTAATTCCCGCCGCCGTCCTCGTGCTTGATCACGCAGCGGCGAGCTTTGGGGTCGCCATTGATTGGCGTTGGTTCGACTGGGGTTGCGACTATTACGTTGCCAATGGATCCATGATGCCCGGCGACGGCATTTCCCAATTGGCGTCCGCAGACGCGATTTTCCTGGGAGCAGTTGGCAGGCCCGACGTCGCCGACCACATTTCACTGTGGGGATTGCTGATCCCGATTCGTCGGGAATTTGACCAGTACATAAATCTGAGACCGGCGCGACTCTTTGAGGGGATCACCCCCAAGGTTGTGCTCGCACCAGACACAACCATCGACCTGGTAATCGTTCGGGAAAATACCGAGGGCGAATACTCCGAAATTGGTGGCAGGTTTGCTCGGGGCACCGACCATGAGTTTGCCCTCCAGGAAAACGTTTTTACGAGAAAAGGAATTACACGGGTAAGTGAGTACGCGCTCGCTCTTGCCCAATCACGACGTCAGCAGCTAACATCCGCCACCAAGTCCAACGGAATCTTGCACACAATGCCGTTCTGGGATGAAGTAGTGGAAGGTGTTGTAAGCAAGGCTCCCGAGGTGGCTTTTCGCAAGGTACTCATTGACGCTCTGTGCGCCGAAATCATTGAGAACCCGCAAAGATTCGATGTGATAGTTGCGTCGAACCTTTTCGGTGACATCCTCTCTGACATCGCCGCGGCAATGGTCGGTTCGCTCGGGATCGCGCCTTCGGGCAATATCAATCCCGAACGCACATCACCGTCCATGTTTGAACCGGTACACGGGTCAGCACCCGACATCGCCGGCAAAGGGATTGCCAACCCGATTGCAGCAGTGTGGTCGGCAGCAATGATGATGAAACATCTCGGATACTCGGAAATTTCTCAAATGATTATGACTGCCATTGAGTCAACACTTAAGACACCGGAAACGCGCACCGCGGATCTCGGTGGCAACGCGAGTACCGAGTCGGTAACAACAGCACTCATCACACATCTGGACGAGCACAAAGTAACAACCGGGTAGAGAATTCATGTTCAGCAACAAGGATGCGAAGGAGTTAGGTCATGGCTGAAAGGTCTTTCACGCAAGAGGTAAAGAAATTACGTCTGGGCGACGGTGAAGAGTTCCACGGTGAGGGAATTCTCGCGGTCACCAAGGCACTGTTGCAATCCGGTGTCGCTTATGTTGGTGGCTACCAAGGCGCACCAATCTCGCACCTGATAGACGTACTCAGCGACTCGCAAGAGATCCTCGACGAACTCGGCGTCTACTTCGAAAATAGCGCCTCTGAAGCAACCGCCGCGGCCATGCTTGCAGCATCCGTTCACTACCCACTTCGTGGAGCGGTCACCTTTAAATCAACCGTTGGTTTCAACGTCGCATCCGATGCACTTGCAAACCTGTCATCGGGTGGGGTAACCGGCGGCGCCCTCATAATCATCGGTGAGGATTACGGCGAAGGATCCAGCATCATGCAAGAGCGCACGCACGCTTTTGCCATGAAGTCCCAGATGTGGCTGCTTGACCCCCGACCCAATCTCACCGCAATTGTCGACATGGTCGAAAGTGGATTTCAACTCTCCGAGGCGAGTAACACCCCGGTTATTCTTGAACTACGGCTGCGCTCCTGTCATTTACATGGTTCATTTAAGACAAAAGACAACAAAAAACCCACTATGACAATATCCGAAGCGGTTGACAATCCCCGCCGTGATCTGAGTCGGGTTGTGCTACCACCTGCCAGCTTTATTCACGAGCAAGAAAAGATTGAGAAGCGCTGGCCGGCCGCCGTGAAGTACATTACCGACAACAATCTTAATGAATTCCTCTCTGAAGATACCGAAGATTTTGGCATTATCTTGCAGGGTGGGTTGTTCAATAACGTTAACCGGGCATTGGAACTGGTTGGTCTCAGTGATGCGTTCGGAAACACCAAGGTTCCGCTTTACATTATGAACGTCACCTACCCCGTGCTTGACCAGGAAATCCTTCGCTTTGTCGCAGGGAAGAAGTCCATTCTTCTCGTTGAAGAAGGCCAACCCGACTACATCGAGCAGAATATTCAGACAATCCTGCGACGCAATGACGCCACGGTGAAACTGCACGGCAAAGACATGTTGCCAAAGGCCGGGGAATACTCACCCGCAGAAGTCACGCGTGGGATCACGACCTACCTGAGAAAATATGCACCCCATCTCATCGATGTTGCCAGTTTGCCAACGGTGACTCTTGACAAAGATGATCCACGCAGCCCGTACGCCTCGCGGATCAACGCCGATCTAGTGCACGGGCGGGCACCGACCTTTTGCACCGGCTGCCCGGAGCGTCCTATTTTTGCGGCACTTACTTTGGCCCAACGTGAGGTTGGGGAACACCACGTGAGTGCAGACATTGGTTGTCACCTGTTCTCGATCAATGCTCCGTTTAATCTTGGAGCCACCACCATGGGTTACGGACTTGGTTCAGCCGCTGCATCTGCATTAAATGGGAAAGACGCAGAGAAACGCCCCATCGCCTTTATGGGCGACGGTGGTTTTTGGCATAACGGGCTCACCAGTGGTGTCGGCAATGCTGTTTTCAATGAGAGCGACCAACTCATCGTGATTGTTGACAACGACTACAGCGCCGCAACCGGCGGTCAGGATCTCCTTTCGTCGTCGACAACAACCCCGTTGCGGTCAACCAAGCATCCGATTGAAAAAGCGGTTCGCGGAATCGGGATCAAATGGTCACGCACCATGACGAATACGTACAAGGTCGACCAGATGCGCGACCTGTTCAAAGAGGCGCTCACCTCGAAGGAAAAAGGCCCGAAGGTGATTGTTGCTCAAAGCGAGTGCACTCTAAACCGGATGCGTCGGGAAAAGCCCGCGAAGGTTAAAGCAATCAAAGAAGGTAAGCGAGTAGTCAATGAGCGGTTCGGGGTAGACCCCGAAACCTGTACCGGTGATAAGTCATGTATCCGGATTTCAGGTTGCCCGTCTTTGACGATTACCGCGAACCCTGATCCCATGCGCACGGACCCAATTGCCACCGTAATTAGTAGTTGTGTCGGTTGCGGACTTTGCGGAGAAAACGCGCACGCGGCCGCACTGTGCCCATCGTTTTATCGCACGCAGGTGATTGTTAACCCATCGGGTTGGGACAAATTCAAGCTTGCTTTTCGCAGTCGCTACATAGGTGTACTTCAGTCCGGAATTGAAAAGCGGCTCACGGGAATTGAACCAGAAGCCACTCCCGAGCCGACAAAAGAATCCGTGCTCGTCTAACTCTTCAACCCGAATCTCGTAAACCCGAAGATCCTCGACCCGGAAAGAACACGATCCATGACAACACTGAGCGCACCAGAAGCTTCAACGCTAACCCAACTTCGACCCATCACAATGGCGATCATGGCCATGGGCGGTGAGGGCGGTGGAGTGCTTTCGGACTGGACCATATCTCTGGCCGAAGAAAACGGTTATTACGCGCAAAGTACGTCTGTTCCAGGCGTGGCCCAACGCACCGGTGCCACGATCTACTACGTGGAACTGTTTCCCAAGGAGAGCAACGGTGCCCGTAATCCGGAACCTGTTCTGGGAACAATGCCGACACCCGGTGAAGTTGACATTGTCGTTGCATCCGAGTTGATGGAAGGCGGTCGCGCCATTTCACGCGGGTTCGTCACCCCTGACCGCACCACCTTGATCTCGTCAACGAGTCGGACCTATTCGATGTCAGAGCGAACAGCATCGGGTGACGCTCGAGTGGACTCACAGGGAATCATCGATGCAGCCCTGGTTTCTTCGACGACATTTTTACGTGGCGACTTTTCTAAAATCGCAGACGACTCGCGCAGCGTAATCAGTGCGGTTCTGTTTGGGGCGTTAGCCGGCGCCGCGGTGCTTCCATTTTCACGCGAACAGTTTGAAGACGCGATCCGCTCGGGCGGTAAAGGTGTCGAGACCAGCCTGAAAGCATTCAACGGTGGTTACGCGAGTGCGGTCGCTTCCATAACGCCCCCGGTAAGCATTTCGATCGGCATGAGGCCACCAGCGGCCGAACTTCCCTCCGACGGTTCTCCCGACCCGGCTCTCGTTGCCTTGGCAACGGCTGATCCGGCGGCTCTGGTAGGGAAAAAGTTGCAGGCTCAAGCGCAGCGGATAGTGAATGAGTTTCCGGTGGCCGCCCGTTACATGCTGGTCCACGGAATCAAGCGAACAGCCGAGTATCAGGATGTCAAATACGCAGACGAGTACCTTGATCGGGTTGCGTCCCTACTCCCCTATGAAACTGACTTTGATGGCGACGCGCTACTCACCGTGGAGACGGCTCGTTACACGGCGCTCTGGATGACCTACGAGGACACAATTCGCGTTGCCTTCCACAAGGTACGTGCCCGTCGATTCGCTCGGGTCAATAAAGAGTCCCAGGTTGCCGAGGACCAGATCATGCAGGTACACGAATACCTTCACCCACAAATGGAGGAAATTGCGGACACGCTTCCCACCGCACTGGGACGCTGGTTCCTCAATTCCAAACTGATGAACAAAATTGTGTATCGAATCACCCACCGAGGATTAAAAATTGCGACCACTTCACTGTGGGGCTTCACCCTGTTGTACATCTTGGCTCGCCTTAAGCCAATCAGACGCCGGTCCCTACGATTCGGCCAAGAGCAGCAGCGGATCGACGGTTGGCTTGCGATCGTTCGACTCTATGCACCCGAGAACTACCAACTCGCCCTCCAAATGGTGATATGCCAGCAGGTTGTTAAGGGTTACGGCGACACTCACGCTAACGGCATGAAGAACTTTAATAAACTGATGGCGAGCGTCGCGGGACTGTCACAACAGGACGATTCACCCGCTAAGTTGACCCGTTTAATGACAGCGGCCTTGGCTGACGAAAGCGGAAACGCACTCGAGGCGGCTCTCGCCAAGTAGAGGACCGAACGAAACGTATGAGTGAAATTAACTTACTCGTTATTTGGTGGCAAGCCCGGCAGTGCTGTTCGTTGCGATCTAAATGGCCACACGATTTCACGGCCGCCCGTTAGCCCTCTTGGTCTAAAGATCAAGAAGCCGACCAAGATCAGACCTAAAATAATTGGTCGCACCCCTTGTGGGATTGAGATAACAAGTGAACCAATGTCAACCCCGGATTGCAGTTGAACCAGACCGACATCAATCACACTAAATACAAGTGCCCCGATAACTGCACCGCTAAGTGAAAGCATCCCGCCCAGTACGAGCATGGCGAGGGTGATGAACGTCAATTCGATACCAAGTTGCGAAGCTTGCAGTACTCGGTTGGTGAGAGCAAAAAGGCCGCCTGCCACACCGGCGACGACCCCTGAGATGGTGAAGGCAATTATGCGTTGGGAAACGACGTTAATCCCGGAGGCTGCTGCAGCGATCCCATCCTCGCGAGCGGCACGCAGAAGCCTCGCCGGTCTGGTCCGCTGAAATAGCCAGGCAATAACAATTGCACCGAGTGCAAAAAACATTGTGGTTTGCAGATTCAGAACATCTGGGATTCCCACCATGGACTGGCCGCTACGAGGTCCAATACTTGACCAGTACGTCAATACTTGGGTGACAACTCCGAGTAGGGCAAATGTTGCGATACCGGCTTGTAATCCATTCAGACGCATCAAAAAGGGCGAAACAATAAGTGCCAGCAGTCCACCGACAATTCCGCCGATAAAGACCGCAACTAACCAAGGTGCCTGGACGTCAAATAAGAACGGGAACATATCCGAGAGCAAGCTGCGCTTGAGGTCGGGCTCAATTGTTAGCAGTCCAACCGTCCAGGCGCCAACCGCAACAAAGGCAATGTGTCCGAAACTCAAAACCCCTGATGTTCCAATGAACATTTGCAGTGCAACAACAATTATTAGGTTGACCAATGCAAATTGCAACTGCACTTGGACACTGTCCCCCATGAAACTGTTTGCCAAGGTCACCAAATAGACGAGTAGCAGCAAACTGACGAGGGACCACAGCGGACCTAAACGCCAGCGAAGGGATGTCTTGCCCTTTGACAGTATTTCACTCATGTTCGAGCAACCCCTCTTCCTCTAATTAGCAGACCCGATGGTCGGAAGAGCAAGACCAAAATGACTAAACCGAAAACGTACGCGTCACGGAAGTTGCTGAAATCTTGCGGTAGCCAGCTTGCCAGCATTGACGTCGCAAACCCCACAAGGAAACCACCAGCGAGTGCTCCCGAAAGTTTGTCGATCCCACCAATAACGGCTCCAACCAATGCCAAGATCACAATGGGTACACCGAATGACGGACCGACCGCCCCAGTTTGAACCGTTGAAACAAAGGCCACCGCTGCCGCAAGAACCCCGCTGAGAGCGAAGCTCAAACCAATCACGCGGCTGGCCGAAATTCCAATAAGTCGCGCCGTTTGGAAATCTGCCGCTGCGGCTTGCAGTTGCAGCCCCAGGCTGGACTTAGACAAAAACAGGGTAAGTCCATAGAGCAACGCACCAGCCAAAATAATGGTCACGACGGAAAGCATTTGGATTCGGACTCCGCCGATATCAATGGACTGAGCGAGTGCACTTCCCACCGGTGCCGTTTGAACGGTGTTGCTGAAGATTAGTTCGTAGACCCGTTGCAGCAGGAAGCTAAGACCAAAGCTTGCAATTAAAAGTGTTGCCGGAGTTGCCGTTCGCATCCGGGAGAATACGGAGAACTCCATCAGTAGCGACAGCGCGACAGCAACAATAATTGAGAGTGGAATCGAGATGAACCAACCGAACTGCCACGTAAAAATCAGTGTGTAGGCGGCAGCCGTGATGATTTCACCTTGGGCAAAGTTTGCGAGTCGAATAACTCCAAAAACCAGACCGATCGAAAGGGCGGCCAACCCAAGGATGGCACCGCCCGAGATTGCGTCAACCAGTGACTGAATAAATTGGTTCATCCGAAGTAAGCCTTTGTCAAAACGTCGACATTATTCGCATCACTCGGTCCTAAGGTCAATGTGATCAGGCCGTCGTGTAGCACAAACGTTTTGTCAGAAAATGCGATGGTGAACTCGGCTCGCTGTTCCACAATTAAAACCGCCTTGCCGGCCTTACGAACTACATCTAGTGCTTCAAAGACGGTGTCAACAGCGGTTGGTGAAAGACCCAGACTTGGTTCGTCGAGCAGAATAATGTCTGGGTTGGCCATCAAGCTTCTGCCAATTGCCAGTTGTTGTTGTTGACCTCCCGAGAGAAGTCCCGCTTTGCGTGCTTGGAACTCTTCCAAGATTGGGAACAGTGTGAATACTTCGGCGAAGGCTTCCGGTATTCCAGTTTTCTCGCGTCGTCCTACCAGTCCCAACTTTAAGTTGTTAAGAACACTGAGTTCGGAAAAAATATGCCGACCTTCCGGGACCAACGCCACGCCTTGGCGAACCACTTTCTCCGGCGGTAGCCCCGACACATCAAGGCCATTGACTCTCACCGTTCCCGTGCGTGAGGTGGCTCCCATGATTCCGAGCAGTGTCGAGGACTTTCCAGCGCCATTCGGGCCGATGAGACCAATAGCTTCACCCGCTTTGACTTCAAGGTTGACACCACGAACCGCTGGAATGCCACCGTAGGAGACGCAAAGGTCCTCTACCTGCAGACCAATCTCATGAGTGGGCATTGCCGCTCCTTCCCAAATAGGCCTCGGCCAATTCCTCACTTGAACGAACTTCCTCGGGGGTACCCTCGAGTAGAGTTTTACCCTCGACCAACACATGGATTCGATCACAGATAGACAAAATCAGTTTGACATTGTGGTCAATCAACAAGATGCCAAGACCACGATCGCGCAAGAGCCGAATGTTGTCTGCGAAGTCCCCAATCTCCCCTTCATTGAGTCCCGCGGCCGGCTCGTCAAGTAAAACAAAATCTGGTTCAAGAGCAAGAGCCCTGGCAACTCCCACAAGTCTTTCCAGGCCGTGCGGTAAAGAGTGGGCGGCATGATCTGCTATTTCTTGGATGTGAAATTCGGTGAGCAAACTTTCAGCGCGGTCTCGAGCCTGGTGCGCACTGGCCCCCGCACCGAGTGCGGTCACTTCCAAGTTGTCCCGCACGGTGAGCCCGCTAAAAAGGTGACCCTGCTGAAAAGTTCGAGCCAAGCCGTGTCTGGCTCGCTTGTGTGGCTTCGTGGTGGTGATATCGGTTGAATTAAGAACGACACTTCCGCTATTCGGGTAGTCGTATCCGCTGATGATGTTTACCAACGTTGACTTACCGGCGCCGTTGGGACCAATCAGACCCAGCACCTGTCCCGGAATGATTTCTAGATTCACGTCTGTGAGTGCTTGGACACCCGCGAACGCACGAGACACCCCGGTCACTTTCAGTGACCGGGGTGAACGCGCGTTACTCATTCGTACTACTCATTCCAATTATTCTTTCGTGCTGCTATTTCGTAAAACTTACGCTACTAACTCTTTGCGAATGTTAGCTTCTGTGGTGTCCGGTCTTCAATCCACGCGAGCTTGCCATCTCGTACGTCAAGAACTGCCATTGGCCGTTCAACGTTGATGTGCAATTCGGGTGAGAAGGAAGTTGGTCCAGCCAACGTAGGTACATCTTTGAACTGCTCCATTGCGGCAGTCATTTGATCGCCCGCCCAGCTACCCGAGACTGCGTAAGCAGCAAGGATGGCCTGGAGTGTCGCTGGGCCCGTTACGAATCCGCCGACATCAGGTGCTGACCCGTATTGTGCTTCGTAGGCTGCTGCATACTCGTTAACAGCAGGATCTGGATCGTCACCATTTTTTGCTGCGTAAGTGACAACGTAGTAGTCCTTGAGTCCGGGAATCGCTGGCGTCCAGAAGTCACCGTCCATTCCGAAGCCGGAAATAATAGGTGTCTCTACACCGCCGTCACGGATTTCTTTGGCAACCTGTGATCCACCCGGGTTGTAACCACAGTTCACAATCACGTCAGGTGCGGGACCTGCTGCGATCTTGGAGACGGTTTCCTTGACGGAATCGCCCTGAACGTAGTCGTAGCTTGCGAGAACCTCTCCACCAAGTTCGGTGAATCGAGTGTCAAAGATTTCACACTGGTTCTGGGTGTATTTGATCGAAGTGTCGCGCATAAGAATTGCGGTCTTCCAACCCTTTTCAGTTGCGAACTCTGCCATAATGGTGGATTCACCGGGTGTTCCTGAGCCCATTGAGAATCCATTGGGTAGGCCACCGGCGGGGCCGTAAATTGGGTCACCGATACATGGAGCGACGTTCAGAATGTTCTTGCCTTCAGCAACGAGAGCTGCTGGGGCAGAAACGTCGTAGTCGCAAGTGACGATGAGCACGTTTGCACCCTTGCCAATGACTTCTTCGGCTGCTGAGGCATAGCGCTCAAACTTGGTTTCGGTATCGATGTACTCGACAACGATTGGTTGGCCATTGACTCCGCCGGCTGCGTTGACCTTGTCAACCTCCATGAGCAGAGCGTTACGGGCAGGGGTATCAATTGGACCCATGAATCCGCTCGCAGCCTGGACAATTCCGAGAACGAGTGGTTCGCCTTCGGCTACTGCGGCTTCACTGGTCTCAGCGGTTGTTTCGGCAGCTGTTGTTTCAGTAGCCGTTTCTTCGTCTGAGGAAACACATGCGGTAAGAACTAGTGACGATGCAGCCAGTCCGATCGCGATTTTTGTGAGACTACGCCTCATTTAACCTCCCTGGTAAAGCAGGATCATCCTGCTGGTTTATCCCCTAGTACTAACGGGGACGTGCAAAGTTTGCCTTTTGATCACAGATCGCGCAAGGTGGTTTGCCAAGTTGTTATAAAAACGTGTTGTTTTTCTCGAAAACGGATACTTTTCAGATGGAAAAAAGGCTATGACGCTTCGATTTGGTCAACCAGTGCCGAAATATCCTCTTTGGAGACTCCCAAGGGCACTAGGTCACCGGAGGTATCTACACTCGCCCAGGCAAGTTGAACCGAAGTTGCCAGGTGCGTGGCCAAATGGCTCACCGCGGCTCGTCCATCCCCCTTCGACACCGATTCCAACAATTCGTGGTGCTCAATTCCCCGGCGGGCAAGAGTTTCCTTTTGAGCCAAAGCGCCAACACGGTAGCGCTCAGAGTTGCGCCAGGCGGGCAAAATACTGCGTAAAAGCCAGTTCTTGTGTGAAGCTTCATAGATAGCAAAGTGGAACCGCTCGTGGGCCGCGCGCCCACGAACCAAATCGCCCTCTAACTGCGCTGCCTCTTGCTCCATTAATGCGGCATTCGCCTTGTCGTAATCAGCTTGGGTGAAATTCTTGGCTGCTTCCCAAACCGCAATTGACTCTATGTACACCCGACTAAAGTAAGTGTCCTGCAGGTCCTCAACGGACATGGCGCGTACGCGAGCACCCCGGCGCGGTTCGATTTCCACGAGATCCAGAGCCGCAAGTTGCCTGATTGCCTCACGCACCGGCATCATGCTCAGGCCCAACTGGTCAGAGATCTCTTGGAGTCGCAGGGTCTTGCCGGGCGGGATCCGCCCGTCCACAATGGCGTCGAGCAAGACCCGAGTAACCGCTTGGGACGCGGTTTCTACATGTACACCTTCAAGCACAAATGACCCCTTTGTTTGATATAACTGCGCTGAAATCTAACCGATTGATGAAGCTTTTGGGGCAACTTCCAGGTGTTGCGCACTCTCAAGCAGCTCACGGGTTTCCTGCGTCCAGGGGGCTGACCCCTCGGTTGTGCTGGAGGCATTCACCACAACGTAGCTCGCCTTGACGGCATCTTTGCCCCCGTCATGGGTGACCAACATGCTCAGCTTGGCCGAAGAATTACCCACTTTGACCACGGAAACCGTGACGGCAATTTCCTCACCGAAGTACAGCCGGGCCGAGTAATCAATTTCAATATGAACCCGAGGGATCCGATCGATTAGGTCACTTTCCACCCCGATTAGCCGCAACATGTCGTGTTCGGCTTCCTCTAGCCAGCGAAATGCCGCTGAGAAATGATTGTGCCCGGCGGCATCTGTTTCGTTCCATGCAACCCTGCGGTGCACCGTAATTGACGTCACGTTTTTCTCCGTGTCAGATTGATATGTGATCAGGAATGTAAATTTACTCTACCGAACCCGAGTCGAACAATTTCGAGGATCCAACGAAAAACGTTCAAAATGTGCCGATGAACACCTAAAAGCACTCATCGTGGGGTACGTTACGGATCACCGCCAAGTCCGGCGGCGGTGCCCGGTGAAGATCAGAGGAGCGCATATGACGTTTAGCCAAGCAATTAGTTCCGGGTTCAAAAATTACGCTGTCTTTAGCGGGCGGGCCGCTAGGCCAGACTTCTGGTACTTCTACCTGTTCACCGCAATTGTTGGGATCGGCATCGGGGTGGTGGAGGGTGTAATAGGTACAGCCGGAGTTTTCGGCGGCTTCGGAGTTATTACTCTCATCTGGTCGCTGGCCATTTTTCTGCCAACTCTTGGACTCATGGTCCGTCGACTCCATGACGCGGATCACTCGGGTTGGTGGTTTCTTATTGCATTCCTACCCTTAATCGGCGCGATCGTCCTAATTGTCTTCTGGGCAACCGCCGGGACCCAAGGGGACAACAAGTACGGCGCACCTGCGGTCGCAGTCGCTTAATTCTTCCAGAATGTATTCCAATAGTTCACGGCCGTGATCTGATGCGGTCACAATGTCAGCGGTATGTAAATCAACTCCACTAAAAGCCGACAATTGCAACACATCACCGTGACGAAGTTGATTGGGAAAGACACCCGCAAAAGAAAACGCTAGATCGCTACCCTGCTCGTTGAGTACTTTTTCGGTCTCAGGTAGGTCTAACGGTAAGTCAAGATAAACCACATCACGTCCTTCGTTCAACAATCATGTGGGGCTCGTATACCCACCTGGCGTCATACGAGTCGCCGTACGACTCCTTAATCAACCCGACCAGGATCTCGGATTCGTGTGCTTCCAAGAATCGGATTGTGACTTCTGGTTCTTCGGTCATGGCGCCAGTTTGCTAGTACGTAACTCAAAATGTTAAAGGGGCCGCCCGCTGGGAGCGACCCCTTTTAAACAGTTACGTTATTAGTCAGCTGACACAACGAACACCACGTTGGCGCTAACGCCAGGATGCACGTCAATCGTTGCCTTGTGTTTTCCAAGGGTTTTGACCGCGCCGGCAAGGTGCACCTTGCGCTTGTCAATTGAGATATTGCCAGCAGATTTCACTGCAGCAGCAATATCGGCGGTGGTGATTGATCCGAAGAGTTTGCCGGTCGCGCCGGCCTTGGCGGGAACAACAATCACCATTGATTCAAGGGTCTGCTTGATTTCATTGGCGTGGTCGCGGTCACGAACCTCGCGCACCTTGCGGGCGCGCTTGATTTGGACGACCTGCTTCTCGCCGCCACGGGTCCACGAAATTGCGAATCCGCGTGGAAGTAGGAAGTTGCGGCCGTAACCGTCTTTTACTTCAACAATGTCTCCGGCGGTACCAAGACCACTGACTTCATGAGTGAGGATGAGTTTCATGTCAATTCTCCTGATTCTTTAGCGAGTAGCCGCTGAGTAAGGAAGAAGAGCCATTTCACGGGCGTTCTTCACTGCCATGGCAACGTCGCGCTGATGCTGGGTGCAGTTACCTGTTACCCGACGAGCACGAATCTTGCCCCGGTCGGAAATGAATTTGCGAAGTAGGTTCACGTCTTTGTAATCAAGACCCTTTACTTCTTTTTTGCAGAAAGCGCAGGCCTTGGCCTTCACCATCTTGTTTTTGTCCAACGTTTGTTGGCGCTTGTTATCGCGTGCCATTGTGTTAACTCCTTGAAGTTATTGTTGAAAAATTGATGTGATTAAAAGGGTGGTTCGTCAAAGTTTGCAGCAGGTGCATCAGTCGCCCAAGGGTCATCAGCAGGAGCTGCTGAACCACCACTGGGACCGGAACTAAATCCACCATCTGATCGCTGAACCCGGTTGACTTTCGCTGTTGCAAAGCGCAACACGGGACCAACATCTTCAACTTCTACTTCCATTACCGTGCGTTTCTCGCCCTGTGGTGTCTCGTAAGAGCGCTGCTTCAGCCTGCCCGAGACGATGACCCGGGTCCCTTTAGTCAGGGATTCGGCAACATTCTCGGCGTATTGACGCCACACGCTGCAACGAAGGAAAGTGGTTTCCCCTTCTTTCCATTCATTCGTTGTTTTGTCCAATAAACGTGTGTTGGAGGCAACGGTGAACGAAGCAACAGCGGCGCCGCTGGGGGTGAAGCGCAGTTCCGGATCGTTGGTCAAGTTGCCGACAACCGTCACATTGATGTCCCCGACAGCCATTAGGAAGCCTTGACCTGGATGGACCAGTTAGGACGGATCACCTTGGTACGCACCACGGCTTCATTGAGTGAGAGTTGACGATCCAGTTCAGCAACTGCTTCCGGGGTCGACATCACTTCAATGACGGCGTAGTAGCCGTCGTTCTTGTGGTTGATTTCGTAGGCGAAGCGACGCTTGCCCCAGAGATCTACTTTTTCAACAGTGCCACCGTCAGCCTTGATCACGTTAAGGAACGTATCGAGACTGGGGGCAATTGTTTTCTCTTCGAGTTCAGAGTCCAGAATGACCATGACTTCGTATTTACGCATGAATTAACCCACCTCCTTCGGACTAAACGGCCACGGCATTTCCGTGACAGGAGGATTAATGCGTGCCCAGACTAGCCGCAACCGACTCCAACTCCGCAACAGGTCGCTATTCCAGGATTACCGGTGAGATTCCCAACGACTGCGCTACCCGAGCCTGCATCCTGTTGAAAGTCACGATTTGCATGCATGAAGCCGCCATCGCGGAGGCGAGATGAATGCTGTCTAAGGTTCGCAAGTGCGTCTTGGATGCAATTTCCGCGGCATTTTCAACTATTTCAGCTGTAAGATCCACGATCGCCATGCTTGAAAGATCTCGTTTAAACAGTGCGCCGGCGGTGATGCCTTCAATCGCGCTCACGTATCGACCGATCACCCGGCGCACCTCAATGATTGTCACCGCAGAGGTTATTGGGTCTGTGAATGATTCCAAAAACGACTTTGCTAATTCGGATTCGGGTTCGCGCACATATCGTTTAACAAGGGCACTGCTATCAAAGTAGACGCTCAATCCTCTCCACGATCCTCATTAATCAGGTCCCAGGTTGTCACTCCCTCAGGCAACACCCCCAGTACGGCATCAACGGGGGGAAGAGGCCCTCGGCTGGTGGGTTGCCTAATCCAGCCCTCACGAATCCCCTTGGCAATTCCGGGTGGGAATTCAAGTGGTGGACCAATCGGGGTGATTCGTGCTGCAGGTTTTCCATGATCGGTGATCACAAACTCTTCGCCGTTTTGAACCCGACGCAAATATTGCGACAAATGCGCTTTTGCCTCACGAATCCCAATCTCCATGTAGTCACAATAGCACGTAATTGAGACCACATTCACTTTTACACAATCTCCAAACCGCCGACAGTTTGTCCCCAGCACTTGAGATTCGCTTTCATATTGAGGACAAATGATTAAAGATGCCCACATGGGCCAACTCCAAGCCAAGGACATTTGGTACCGAAATTGGTACCATCGTGTCATGAGCATGAATCTGCGCCTTTCCGAATCCTTGGCCAATGGACTCAAAGCGCTCTCAAAAGAAACCGGCAAGTCCCAGCAGGAACTGGCTCGGGAAGCGATCGCGGAGTACGTCACCAATTACAAACTGCTGCGTTTCCCGCCAGAGATTCGACACATGATCATTCCGGCGGAGCGCGAATTCGGGGAGTTCTTCATTGAAGAGACACTTCGAATCACACTCCCGCCAGGTGAGTCATCCGACGAAATACTTCACGAACTCCGGCGGGATCGATTCTGAGAATGGCAAGGTCAACTTCTCCTCGATTGTGTTACATCGACACCAGTGTGATTATCAAACGGATGTTTGATGAAGCGGACTCGATCGAGACGCGGCGACAATTCGAGGTGGCCCGCCTTGAGGGGTTTGTCTTTGTGGCGAGTCAATTAGCTGAACTTGAACTGAGCCGTTTCCTTCACAGTAAAACTGGTCCCGAGTTCACTCCACATTCACGTCAAGCCAGAAAACAACACGCGCTATTGGGAATTCAACTTGTTAAACTCGATTCCCTTACTATGAAAAAAGCCGCACTCTTTCCATTCCAGCATCTGGGATCCCTAGATTCAATCCACCTGAGTACTGCACAAATAATGCGTGCAACACATTTTCTAACGCGCGACCGACAACTACTTCGCGCCTGCGACGAAGTCGGCAT
>Ga0209284_10001755_pt1 | contig 32105 bp, 37 predicted proteins | sample FRY03_FD_187211 | JGI IMG/M metagenome (GOLD analysis project Ga0209284, IMG submission 187211) | Freshwater microbial communities from Lake Fryxell liftoff mats and glacier meltwater in Antarctica - FRY-03 (SPAdes) (version 2) | ecosystem: Environmental > Aquatic > Freshwater > Ice > Glacier... | reverse complement strand
CTCGAACCCCTGACCTTCGCACTGCCAGCGCGACGTTCTAGCCAACTGAACTACGAGCCCATGTTAAAGTATATTTTAACATGTAACATGTAACATGTACTGTAAGACTTCACAACGTAATAGTTCAGGATTCTTGACAAAACTGTATCAAAAATGCACCTTGTCATCCTGAACTCTTACTTTAGTTTACATTTATCACTCTCTCCTAACATTTAATTTCTTCAAATCCTCCTCTAACTCTTTTAAAGATGCTATTTTCCCTTGTTCCTTTAACTTTTTATGGTACTTTGCATATTCAATATTTACCTTTTTCTCCATCTGTTTTCTACTAATTTTCCCTGCATGACTTAAAAGTTCTCTTTTATTCATTTTAAGAATTACATCAAGCTGCTCAATCCAATCTTTCATATACATAGGGGACTGTTGGTTTGCCATTGTTTCTGCAAATGCTAAATACTGCTCAACTATTAGTCCAAGAAGTTTGATTTCCTTTCCATCAAGATAGTTTTTGGAAATAGTAATATCTTGTTTTGTAACTCTGAGAGAAGGTATTTTACCAAGCGATTTCATACCCATTTGTGGAAGCTTGCCATTTACTCTGCTATAGACAAGTTCGGCGGCTGTTTGTTTACTAATAGCCCAAATTAATTTATTCTGAACTATTTTAAAAAACTCAATTGTTTTCTCATCTTTTGGGTCATAATCAATACTAGTTGTGTAAATATCTTTTATCTTTTGGTAGAAAAATCGTTCAGACAAACGGATCTCTCTTATTCGCTCTTGAAGTTCGTTAAAATAGTTCATTGATTGCCCAGATTTGAATCGATCATCATTAAGCACAAAACCCTTTACAATGTATTCCCTTAATCTTTGTGTAGCCCAAATGCGAAACTTTGTACCTTGTTGCGACTTTACTCGGTAGCCAACAGAAATAATTACATCTAAGTTATAGTAGCTAACTTCTTTGATTTGTGTTTTTCCTCTAATAGCGCCATGTTTAGTGGTATGGCGGAAATCCCGACGAACCACTTTTTCATCCAATTCACCTTCCTTAAATATATTATTAATATGCTCGGTTATGGTACTTCTTCCTTTTCCAAAAAGTAGAGCCATTTGCTCCTGATTTAACCATACGGTCTCATTTTCCAAAAAAACATCCAGTTTGATATCACCCTCATTGTTTTCGTAGATTACTATATTGTTTTTTGTATCGACTGTGTCATTCATAATTCCTTCTTTATTTCTTTAAGTAATTTTTGACTTTCTGTAAATGATGTTTCAATACCTAAATTGCTGATTGTTTGAAGGTGTTCATATTATTTTATGATTCTTTTTCCAAGCTATTTAGAATTTTTTCAGCTCTGCTAAGTAAATGATCGAAGGTAATAACCTCGATCCCATGCATACTATCGTTAAGCAATCTAAATGCTATTTTTTCTTCTAATTTCCAATGATTTGATCGTCCAAAGATAACTGTGCATTTTGGTTTCACTGGCGTTTCGCAACCATTATTTCTGCACCAATCTGGATCAGAAAATTTCTTTTCAACTTGAAAAATATAATTTGTAGCTTGGGTAATTGCACCTTTCAATTCTTCGCCGTGCTGAATAAAATCTCTGTATTTTTTATAATTTCCACTCGTATCTTTCTGCCAAAACTCAAGATGAGGATGTTTAATTTCTACAATGTCAATAAACCCGTCCTCAGATTCAAACAGATAATCTGCGGTATCCCATAGATCAATTCTATTCTCATCAAGTAAAATAAAATATGATAAACCAAACATCCAACGATTTTTTTCTAAAAATGGCTGCCAATAATTCCGCTCTTTTTTGTTGAGATCTGATAAAGACGATTTAAACTCATCAAGCGCAATTCTTCTTGCTTGAACTAATTTATAGGTAAGAATTTTTTTATCTAATTCGGGGTACTGTTCTTTAAATAATTGATAAATTATTTCCTTGTTCTTTTCTGATTTTAATATTTGCTTGACGATATCCAATGCAACATCATCGTTAGATAGTATCGCGGATGTATATTCCTTTGATAATATATCAATATTTAGGAGTGCTTCATTTGCCTTGATATACGCAGCTAATTTTTCCAATGATACTTTGTCTGAAATAGTAAAGCCTGAATCAGAAATTATATTTTCTTCTTCCCAAAATGGCTCTTCCTTGATTTTTTTGAATTTTGAAAATTTTAATGCGTAGTGATGCGTTTTTTCATGTTGTTTGTCTGGTATTAGTATCGACTGAATTTCTACAAGATAAATGACCCTCGTCCTATCAGTGAGTTTTTCTGCATTAACAAAGATCGGATCTGGAAAACCGAAATCTTTTGCCTTTTTAATCCGTAAATTGTAGTAGTCTTGTGCATTCATATTTATTTTCCCCATACGCCAACCAAAATTTCTTCAATACGCTTTCTAGCTTCGGTTTTGAGAACAGCATTCTATAAGTGATTTGTTCTGGAGTTACCGTAAAATTATGATCTCTCTAAATCACCAAATTGCTCATAATACTGGATCCCTTCTGACGCAACTGATGGATTAAACTTTTTGATTGCGTTAACCAGCATACTCTCATCAACCATACTCTTATCCTGAGAAACCGCCGCACGAGCCGCTTCGGTTACAATTAGTTCAATGTCGGAGCCTACATAGTTCTCAGTCATTGTTGCCAATTTTTCAAAATCGATATCTTTGTCATATGGTCGTCCAGAAAGACAGATTCTAAACATTTCCTTTCGTGCCTCAAAGTCTGGCGGTCCAATGTAGACTCGTTTATCTATTCTGCCTGATCGGAGAATGGCTGTATCAATCATGTGAGGCCAGTTCGTGGCTCCGACCACCAAAATCTTACTGCTACCAGCATTGTTGAGCTGGAGGAGAAACTCGTTGATTTCTTCCTTCTTAATATCTGCGGATGAACTGAGTTCTTCTCGCTTTGGAATAAGACCTTCGATCTCATCGATAAAAACTATCGAGGGTGCTTGGAGTCTTGCCATCTCAAAGACCTTCCCAATATTTCCAACCGCACCGTGAACATACGATGTTGCGACCGAGGACGGATTCATCTCGATAAGGTTATATCCGAGTTCTTCGGCCAATTTTTTTACAATGAATGTTTTTCCGCATCCCGGAGGTCCAAAAAGTAGTATGCCATTCGGAATACCAAGTTTGAATTTTTTATACTTTTCCGGATTCAGTAGTGGCTCAATAACTTCATTGATCAACAAGCTCTTTAAGGGTCTCATTCCGGCAACGCAGTCGAAACCACGTAGGACGGTTAGGTCATCGATGATTGCTGTTATTTTGTCGTGGGAATGTTCGTCGATGATCACACCAAGATACTTCTTTCCACCAATATCGAGATTTATGATCTCGTACTTTTGGCTTCGATCGATAACCTCATCATGCTGAATATTGGTAAACAGGTAAAGAAACTTTCCATTCGAAAGAGAATAAACTTCGGTAAAAAAGATTTTTTCAAGGCGGGTGACTACGTTAATGTCTATTTTGAGTTTGTATCCTGGAAATAAAAGTGGTTTAGTAATCATAGTCATATTTTCATCTTGGTGTACAGTTTTGCGCGAGATATTTATTATGCACTTCTATTTGTGAATTGAACCTATCAATTCGGGTGTCATGTGCTGCTGCATCTCGTTTGTAAGATGCTAATTTTGAGTTATATGTGTATATCTCATCGTTGTAATTGTCAATTTCCCATTGCTCTGAATACTCATTAACATAACTGTATTCAATGTTTCTTTCTAATCGCTCTAATTCATTTGCGCGATTATCCATCGAAAGTTGCGCAGTATTGAGAGCAGTTTCACTTTTGCTCGGTGATAATGAAACCGCTTTATCATAATGATGTTGCGAACACCTGTATTCCCCATATTCAACACTATCATCATCAGCTGAAATGCTTTTTACTTGACTATTATTCGTAGGAGTGCTGGTCGATGATGGTGAGTTATCCTCAGAGGCACCTAGCCAGAAAACAACTACTATAATGCCGACAACTATTGATATTGTTTTCCAGTTCCATTTTCTTGAGCTCGAGGCATCCGATGGCCTCGTAGATTCGTTGTGAACCCTCTGCTTTGGTTTTGATGATTTCTCATCCAAAAAATCTAGGTCGACCTTTAATTTTTTATCTTTATTTTTCATAATATAGTTATTCTAATGTACTGAAGAAAATGATGAGGGTGTATAAAATTGTTGGTGCCACAATAAACCATCCTATGGCACGTTTTTTTTCTACATGCATTGTTTCTCTAACTGCCTTATAGCTTAAGCGAATTGTATAAATAATAGCTGTAACGAAAACAAAGAAAAACACAACGTCGACTGCTGAAGCGTCAGAGTAATAATAATTTAGATAGTCTTCACCATATGACAGCTGATTTAACAAAAGCATAAGAATGCTTGTGAGGGATATCGGCAGTGAAGTGAAAAGATTAATATTACGAGACATATTTATATCTCGTTTTCCCTTTGACCATCCAATTCGGACGTTATAGAACCAACCACCAATGTAGTATCCAAGAGCGCCAGTAAAGATGCCGATGAGTATCACAATTACCCATATTTCACCCCAGCTTGTGTAGTCCTGAAGTGAACCAGTGAGTTTGTCAGCGGCTGATCCGATACCAAAGAACCAGATTAACAAATAGAGATACGGTGGGTTTTTTGATACTAAATACTTCTTGCAAAATCTGTTGAAGTCCGTATAGCACTCTTTTAAATAATTAAAGAAACCAACCTTGCCATTCGGTGTGGAAACCTGAGTAGTTACCGCTCGTTTAGTTGTCTGCCCCTGCTCAGTTGATTTTGGGCTTTCATCTAAGAAATCAAAATTTAAGTATTTTTTCTCATTCATATATTCATCCAAAGATTGCTCCTAAAAGTATCATGACAGCGATCAAAACGATCCAGTTGATGACATTCGACTTTGTATTTTCTGCTTTTTTATTCTTAATGAAATCTCCAAGTCCTACATAATAATAAGAATTGAGGAGAATCTTTATTGCCATTTGCTCCCATCGTTCATCGAATGCTTCATCTATTTTCTTCAGCATTTTGTTTTGAACCTCGTCTACTTCGTTTGCGTTCTCTGATGTAAGAATTTTTACATTGTTCTTTATCAAATCAAGCCAAGAGTCAATTATGTCATTATCTACATTATAAATATCAATGTTGTCGTACACGATTGAAGCTGACTTTTGGAGTATAGGACGCGCCTCGTCGTGCTTATTATCTTCGAATAGTTTTTTCCCCTCGACGTACTCAATCACAGCATACCTGGTCACAGCCTCCTTTTTCTTGTTGTCCATCGCATCCTTAAATTCAGGGTCTTTGCTCGATGTCCTTTTCTGGTCAATAAGAGCTAAGGCCTCATCAAACTTTTCATCGTTCATGAGAGCCATGATAGGAGCTACTGCGTTCAAAAACTTATTATTCTTCTTGAACTGGTCAAGGTCTTGTTTTAGTTTATTCTCCATTCCGGACGAACCTACGAACTGCATTGCAACATTCAAGAGTTGCTCTGCCTTCGGCATATCATCGAGGTTGTTGTGAATATCGAGAACTATAGAGCGGATGGCGGCGGCGGCGCGATCACGTATTGTTTTTGATTGGCTGTCGTCGTACAGTCCGAGATCGATCAGTTTATTGCAACAATTCTGAATCTTAGTAACATGCTGTTTTATCTGAGATGCTTCCTCTTTGTCTAGTTCACCATCATCAGACACTTTCATAGCTTCAAGCTTCTCGACGGCCTCAGTTATCTCATGGAATATAGGAGCCATTATCACTTTCTCCGTTTTCTCTCCACGTAGATTAAAAAGCACGGTGAACTCCGCCACATAAGAATCGTCTCCACGAGCGTGGCTTATCTCAGCGTAGAGATCAGAAAGGAAAGAAGTAGCTTGTTTCTGGAAATCTGAAAGTATCTCTTGGTCGGCATCAAGCTCATCGTTGTGTTTATATATTTTTGTGAAAGCAGTCCAGAATTTTGATGAGCTGACAATCTCATGCCAGATCTGAAGTGATTTTTTAAGATGTTGTTTATTGTCTTCTTTGAAAAGTAGGATGCAGTACAAAAGCGCAAGGTTTTTTTTGTAGTACATTGCTTTTGTCGATTCGCCCTCTGCATGCTGCTCCCACACCCGCAAAGCCCCTTCCGGGTCTTTCTTATGGAGAATGTCCATAGCCTGTTCGTCTATCTCATCAGAAATATAAAACCAAAAGAAGTAATCTTTTATCTGTTTTTTTGGTGAGGTAAGTATTTGTACAGCATTTTTTACGGAATCAACTGTTCGGAAGTTCTCAAATATACCAATATCGAAGTCATATTCTGGCGTATCATCGATTTGAAGATATTTGACGATCTCCTTTGCACGTTTTTGAATGTCTCTTTGTGTGGCTGATGTGTCGAGACCGAGGACGTGGTAGGCGTTATTTTTTAGTAGGTTTAACATAAATTATTTGGTGATGCCTGACATATTGCCTTGTATCATTTTCTGCTCACTTGGTGGAAGGAGAAGCATAAGATTGTGAACTGACCTTTTGAGTTCTTCTACGTCGCCAAGCTCAACAGCACGTTGACCTTTGTTCATGTAGTATTCTGCTTCCTTCGGACTCGTCCATGCATGGCTCGTTTCCTTTATTTTGTTGAACATATAGACCCATGATGCAGGATTTGAGAAAATTACCTTATTATTGAGTTCCTCTAGTTGCTCAAGTGAACGACTAAGCATAACCTTATCTTCTTTGCTAATGGACCGACCAGCTTCTTCCTTAATCACGCTCAACTGGTCTTGGTGCATAGTCTTTTCTCTTTGGTCGCTCCATTCGCTGATTATCTCTTCTACGCTTTTCACTTTTTCATCATATTCGGATTTAAGCTGTGGGAACTCTTTCATTTTCTCGAGCCCATCAAGGCGAATCTTCAAGTCTTTGAGTTGCTTGTCAGCCTTTCTCTTTTCATCCTCATCAACATTTGCAGACGCCAAACTGCCCTCAAGAGACTGTACAAGATTTTGTAGCTTGCCTTTCTCATCAGGAGTACAGGACTGCTCAATTTTTTTGGCACGATCACCTTGCTCTTTGAGTTGTGTCTCCATTTCTTCGATACTCAAGTTTTCCGCATGAATTGTTGCACGAGCACTGAACGTAAGATCGATAGACGGAATAAACGCCTCCACCTTAACCTCTCGTGATTCGTTTACTTCAATGGTGAGTGCGATCTCTGTGCCTTCTGGTAGGTCGTAAGGGAGCTTTTCTCCGGTCATCTTAAGGTCACAAATGAATCCATTTCGATCAGGTATGTCTGATTCACCTTCACGAACCTTGATTGGAAGCGCATTCTCTTTGTCTCCTTTGGCAAGCGACTTAAGGGTCTTATAAGTGCGTGTGGCTTTAAGAGGAAGAATGCTATTTTTTTCAAAAAACACCTCAAATTTTTCCGCCATCGCGAAGCTTGCGCCGCTAAATCCGCGTGTCACGATTCCGACACCAATTGCGTGAGGTATGGGCGCACCGGTCACAGAAAGTCCGTGCGTGATAGAAAATGCTTCGGGCTCGGTTTTGATTGGATTTCCTTCCGCATCAAACAGGTAAATCCAAAAGAGAGTCGTTTTGTTTTTCTCGAGGTTCACCGTTTCGATGAACTTTCCGTTCTTTAGTTTTATTTTCTTTCCACTGAACAATCCACCCTCGCTCTGTACCTGGATGAAATAATCCTCATCTGAATCCTTAAGTTCTTCTACAACGCCAGTCAAAGTTTCTTCAGTCTCGGAGGTAAGGGATTCGTAATTGAGGCGCAACATCTTGATCGAGGAATCGGTCGACTTTTTGGATTCAAGAAACTCCGTTGGAATCTTCTGGCTTAAAGCGTAAATGCATGCTCCGCGTGCGACGACCGTCAGTGGATCAGACGAAGTATCAACTTCAATTTTTAGGTCTGTTTCCAGTCGGTTTTTTATGTAAGGGATCATTGTGGGTCCACCTACAAGTACGATCCGTGAGATGGAAGACTGTTTTACCCCGGCGTCCTTGATAGTCTCTTTGCTCAATTCGATGGTTTTATCAATAAATGGTTTTATCAGCTTCTCAAAGTCATTACGAGAGAAAGGTATTGTGAGATATATTTCTCTACCATTATCGTCCTCACCGATTTTTTCGACTTCGATAGCAGTCTCCTCGGTTTGTGAAAGAGTGATTTTCGCAGTTTCTGCGTAGTATTTTAGCTTGGCGAATATGCCACGGTATTTCTTACTACTACGCGTGAAGTCTTTGATATCGTGTTTTTCAAGAATAGCTGGAACTATCACTTTATCCACGACCGCCCAATCAAAATCTTTTCCTCCAAGGAAGTTATCGCCATTGTGGCCAAGCACGGAGAGTGTACCGTCTTTAGACGAAATGAGTGCCACATCGAATGTGCCGCCCCCCAAGTCGTACACGAGCCAATTCTCGTTTTGTGAATTCATAAAGCCGTAAGCAACCGCCGCGGCTATTGGTTCTTGTATCAAAACCACATGTCTGAAGCCAGCCACATTACCTGCACGCTTGGTCGCTTCTGCCTGTAGAGTTGAGAAATATGCCGGTATGGTAATAACCACGCCGGTAGTCGGAGTGCCCGGATACTTTCGGAGGACGTCCTCTTTGAGACTTTTCAATATTTCACCTGAGATTTCTTCGGGCGACATATCTTCACCGAGCCGATCGAAGTAGACTTTGTTTGACGTGCCCATCAGTCGTTTTACTTCCGCTTTATTGTTTGAAAACTCTTCTTCCGACGCATCTTTATATAGGCGTTCGTATGATCGCTTACCTACTACTTTATTTTTTGATTTGTCGACGCCAAAAACCGACGGCGTATATTCATCATTGAAAATGTTTTTTACAACTTCTACGTGGCCTTTGTTGTTCGCGGCAACTTCAGAATTTGTTGTCCCTAGATCGATGCCGATTTGTATGTTTTGATTATTCATAAAATTATTATTCCTAGTTGCTTATTAATATAATCTTGGCCTTTTTAACAACTTGCCCTTTAACCAAGATCGTGGGTTCGATGGTTTCTTTGACGGTGGGTGTCGTAACACTCTGGTCTTTTTCAACAGAGAGCACATCAAGGTTCAGACCGTCGTTGAATTTCTTGCCGGTATAATCAATGATCTCTATGTCGTATTTAGAGATGTATGTCTTGAGTTTGTGGATGGAATTTTCTAATCCTTTCCTTTGGGTTTCTGGAATAGTGTCCATAACTTTCGCTAAACGCTGATCAATGCGCCACACTTCTATCGCTAATTCGACGAGTTCGGCCGTGCCCATCGAAAGTTGCATGGATTTAGGAGCTACAGCGTATTTAATGTCTTCGTGAATTTTTTTGTAGAGTTCCTCAAACTTATCGGGTCCGGTGGAATGATGATTGTTCTTTCGTGAAAGTAAATATAAAAATACGAGTATCAAAAGTATTCCTGCGGTGAGAATCACTATAACGATCGGATTTGAAAATAAATTGCTCATAGTTTTTATCTCATTAAATCATCAAGCGAAACTCCGAGAGCGTCCGCTATTTTTTTGACTGTATCAATAGTAGGGTTAGGCGTTGATCCAGCTTCTATTTTTGCAATCGTATGAAAAGCTAAATCAGCCTTTTTTGACAAGACATCCTGAGAAATACCGATCTTGTTTCGGTATTTCTTTATGTTGTCCCCAATTGTAGATTTGTCGTTTGACATATTCGTATAACTTTACTATTATAGATGGTAGGTATATACCGTCTTTACCATTCAATGGTTAGTATAAGAAATTTTTATCATTTAGTCAAACGACGACAGGGAGTTTTCCCGCGCACGGGAGGATTGAGTGGGTGAAAGGCAATATCTTTCAATTTCGCTCGCGCCTCACGAAATGCGTCGTCAAAGATTTCATAATAATCAGCATAGATGTATTTCTGGCCATATTCGGCATCACCAAGAGGCTCAAGAATCTTTAATCCCTTGAGCCGTTTAATGATTTTGTATTCACCCGGCGCCGTGAAACCAGTCCACTTCATTATTTCCGCTATACCAACAATTGGCTGACCGAACAATTTACGGACAAGTTCCAAAGTGGACTCGGCCGATTTTTTGCCATAGTCCTATTTCATTAAATCATCAGCCCCGACCTCAAGCGCTTTAGCAATTTTGTTCATCGGCTTAATCATACTATTTCTTGCCTTTCTTCGCTTCCTTATATCCCCCTCCAATTTCTTCACCTCCGGTGTTTTCAGATAATTCCGCTTTGAAACTACCGATCGCCCGATTTCTTTTTCCAATTCTTTTCTGGCTACGCCGGCGATATTTCCTCCCCGTCTAGCGTCCTGCTTGAGTTTTGGCACTCCTTTTGAATCTTCTATTTTATGAATTTCAGTAGTGGAGCGCTCACCCAGCATTGTGAATATCAACTCAAAGTCGTCCATGTGATCTCGTAAGTTTTGCCGTTCAAGGCCTTTTAATTTTTTATATTCGCTTGGCGTTATGCCAAACGACGCTTTAGAAATCTCGGCTGTTAAAATTTCGTAATCTTTTTGTTCCTTTGCGCCTCTTTTTTGCCACTGCTCAGTTAATTCTTCTCGAATCGTGATACCTCGCATTCTTTTTTCTATCCACTCTTCCGGGTAACCTTTGAGTTTGTAAAGAATTCTTGTTCTTTTAGTTGCCAGTTCCGGATTTTCAATCTCTTGCACTCGCTCGAAGCCAATCTTGGCTAGCCAGCGCTTGAATGGCTCAGCTTTTGGAGAAGGAATAGATTGGATAATTCTAAAAATGCCTTCCGTATCCGCGCAATCGGTTTCTCGCATTTTCCCATCTGGAGCCTCTAATTTCAACTGTCGACAAATTGTCGATAGTTCAATTCCATCTTCACCCTTAACCCGAACTTTCATTCTATACCAATAATCATTAGCGTTAGTGCTATCCGTAAGCGCTTCTATTACATCCACAACAGAAAACCACCACTCATTTTGAAAAAGTGTTTTCCTAATCTTTTTGCCTTTGAAAAGGGATATTTTCGTTGTTTTCATAATTTATTTTCTAAACTCTTTTATATATTTCCCAAGCAATGTTCTAAATCAGTACTATTATCTCACCTTAGGTCTATTCTAACTCAATTATCAATTTATCTCTTGCTCTATTATAGTCATAAAATCAATCTTTTTCTCAAGTTTAATCTGGATTTTTTGATTTTAGGTTAGTAGATCGCATTTATTGTGACTTTTACTATATCTACAATTATATTTCACTGTTAACCATATAGTTACAGCTATAAGTTCTGTCCCTAAAGAAAAATGTTATTATGGTCAACAATATTCCGGGCTACGACAGCGCAGAGCCAATTATATTTACAAACCTTGATTGTCTTCTATGGGGTATAGTCAAGACACTTCAATAGTACTCTCATCCAGTTATGGCTCTTTCAATTACTGCACGTGGCATTGCTTTGATAGCAAGCGGCGATGAAGGAATTTCATTAGATTAGTAGTGTAAAAAAATATATGTATAAACTTTCACCCTCAGATTTTGCTTACCTTTATGATGAATGCAAGTGTTACCATTGTCTAACGGTTTAATACTGGATAAAATAACTAAATAGATATATATTTGATAAACATGCAACTTTCTAAATCTGACTACATGCTTTTTCTCCGTCACCCTGCCTGGTTGTGGCTCAAGAAGCATGATAAACAAAAACTTCCTGTAGTCGATGATACTCTGCAAGCTTTGTTTGATGCTGGGCATTTGTTTGAGTCATATGCAGAAAAACTTTTTCCTGGAGCTTTGCGTGTGGGATTCAGCTTTGAAGAGAATAATTATCGATCCATGCCAAGACGAACGAAACGAGCAATTGAATCTGGAGCAAATACGATCGTTCAAGGAAGACTTGAAGCTGAAGGCATCACCTGTATTTTCGATGTACTACAAAAAGCCGGAGAAAGTGAGTGGGATCTCACGGAAATAAAGTCTTCAACCGAGGTAAAAGAGGAACATATCTTGGATCTTGCGTTTCAAACAATAGTGCTTGAAACCTCAGGTCTCAAAATACGAAAGATATTTGCAATACATGTAAATAAAAAGTACGTAAGAAAGGGAGAAATAGAAACAGAAAAGCTAACAGTATGCGAAGACGTGACCGAAAAGGTACGAGCAAATATTGACCAAACAAGAGAGGATATCAAAAAGGCAATTGCAGTATGTGCATCTCCAACCGCACCTGATTTATCTCCTCGACATGCACGAGTCGGACCCATAAGTGAATGGATGGCAATTTACGAATTACTCTGCCCACATACTCACCCTCACGACATATACAAACTATGTCGACCAAATGCGGAGCTTATCGGTGCACTTGAAGACCTGAAGGTGAAGCTTATCGCTGATATACCTGACAATCTTGAACTTCACCCGAAACAACGTGCACAGATACAGGTCACAAAAGCAGATAAACAAATCGTACATAAAGAAAAAATTCGCGAGTTTCTCTCTCAGTTTACCTACCCCTTGTACTTTTTTGATTATGAGACGTTTAGTGCTGTCATTCCTCAGTTTGACGATACTCGTCCGTATCAGCAGGTACCTTTTCAGTACTCACTCCACAAGATAGATGAAAATGGTGTGATGTCCCATACGGATTTTCTTCATACTGAAAACTCAAATCCAGGGGAGCATCTTTTGAAACAACTCAGAAAAGACATAGGAGACAAAGGTACTGTACTGGTTTGGTATGAGCCATTTGAAAAAGGAAGGAATACCGAACTTGGAGAAATGTTCCCTGAATATGCTAAAGATATGAGCAATTTGAATGCGCGCGTACTTGATCTCATGACTCCTTTTTCAAAAAACTGGTTTATGGATAAAAACTTCTTTGGAAGTGCTTCAATCAAAAAAGTATTGCCGATCCTCATCTCTGAGTTTTCATATGAAAAACTAGATATACAAGAAGGGCAAACTGCCTCTCGAACATGGAAAGAGCTGGTATTTGATGGTAAATTTGTAGACAAAAAAGAGGAAATTGTGAAGCAGCTGCTAGAATACTGCAAGATGGATACGCTCGCTATGGTTCAGCTTTTCAAGTTGTTACAGAGTGAAGTTTCGCACTGAACATTAAAAAAATTTCAAACTTATTCAGTACAAAAGCATTATTTGTCGGGTTATTACTCTTTTTTATTTACACCTCCGAGGTGATCACCTCCGAGGTGTAAAATACATACCATTCCTAGGGGGGAATATAGAACCAAGTAGTACTTTGATCTAGGTGACATCGGATTCTTGATACGTTTTTCCAAGATCTGTAAACTTTTCTTTCAGAAAGTGACAACGCTTTGTAAGTTATATCTATTCACTAGATCGTCATCTTTGGTCGTACGAAGTGCGGTTATTTGCTCTTCATTGAGCTTGTTTTGTTCTGTAAATACTTCATCGCTATACACGCCACCCAAATTCTTCTGAATCAAGGCTTGTCGCATTTCATACAATCGAGTTAATTCTGAGTCTGCGAGTTCCTTTCGCTTTTTTAGACCTGCATAAAAATATTGTGTATTCAGCATATTTTATAGGTTAACTTTGATGTGATGTATATCAAAGCCTATAGGGAATAGGAAGAGAAATATCCCATAAAACTCTAGTTGCTACTGTTTTTTGACTTTAAAAACAAGAACACAATAATCTCAGACGGTATCAATATACAAAGATATGACAAAAAGAATCTACCCCAGTTAATAGAAAATGAATCTTCCCAAGGAGAGCCATCAAAGCCGTTGTACTTGTATGGAAATGGAGGATCCCTACGAGATAAGTCTTGTGTTATGAATGAAATGGGATAACCAAATCTCATCTTAACCATGTCTTCCTTACTATAAACTGATTGTTTAATTCCCAAAGTACTAAGGAGAAGTATTAAGGATATAGTTAGTATTAAAATTTGTATTTTAGTTTGTTTCATAATTTCTTTTATTTTATACCTTTACAATCCTTTGGATTAACATCTGCATAACCATAATACGGATTAAACCTATCTGGAGAGCTTCCTGTTTGGATAACTTCATATGTACTATCAACTTTAAAGCACTCTGCTTTTACAATTCCGATACCGCTTCCATATGTTATATATGCAAAATAATGATTTTCTTTTTCTTTTATAACTTTGATCGCTCCTCCAGCAAAAGAGTTTTCAATTCCCCTTAATTCTGGGTAAGCCTTTTCAATATAAGCTTTTTTCTTGTTGACTTCTCCATCTTTGGTCCAATCAAAAGATGGGATATTTGATTCCCTTGTTGAATTAATTTGTGAGTTTTGGTAACTAAAAACAGCAGTAATGATAATGAAAGCAACGATAATTAAAGATATAAACAGTTTATATTTAGGTTCATGTTTTGAGGGTTTAGCCATCAAGAATATAGGGATAACTAACCAGTACAGAGTATTTAAAATGAATTTTGTGGAATCAAAACTAAATTCTTCTGGTATTAAATCTTTTATCTCCAGATCTCTCATCACCCAGTAGTACTGTGTTGGCCAACCAAAATATTCAAAAAACAACATTCCCCCGTATCTTCCCCAACCTACACATGCACTAAATAAAGATATTAACAATGCAAAGAGGATTGTTAATCCTAGTGTTTTTTTAGTGAAAGATAATTCAAACACTTTATAGGCTACAAAGAATATAGTTGAAGCAACTAGAATAATTAAGACAATTTGAAATGACCGTAATTCTGTTATTTGGTTATAAAAAAACATAATACTATATATAAGACTTTCGCTTGATAGGATCAAAATGTATTTACACCTTATTTACACCTCCGAGGTGTCCGTGGTAATTCCTTCTTTATTACGTCGTAAATATGTACATTCATCCATCTTGTTTTCTTCCCCCGCACGTGATATTATTGACTGAACGTATAAAAAGAAATATTTTACTATTTTATCTCTATCTATGGCTCCATTACCAAAACGAAAACACTCTAAAGCTCGAAAAGGAAAGCGCATCCTCGCTCGCAAACGCGAAGCAACACTCCCACAACTTGTTGACTGTGCAGACTGTGGCAAGCGAAAACTGCCACACCAAGCCTGCAAGAGCTCTGGTAAGTAATCAAAAGTTGATAGGAATTGTAGCACGTATCACTACAAGCTACAACCTCCGGGCTACAGCCTAAAATATGGACCCACGACATCAAAAGCGAATCAATACTGTGCAAAATCTTTTTGCGTCAACATTCAATGTAGGCGATACAGCTTATGCTGCACCAAACAAGGAGGATACTCTTGCAGTTGAGGTACTGAAACACAAGGATGCAATTCACGACCTGATCCACACCTACGCTCCAAAGTACCCTGTAGTTAACATTGCAAAGATTGACCTCTCAGTTCTCCAACTTGCGATATACGAGCTTGCTTTTGCACCTGAAAAACAACCTGCCAAAGTGATCATCAATGAAGCTGTGGAGATCGCAAAAGAGCTTGGCAATGACCGCTCGTTTGCGTTTGTAAATGCAGTACTTGCCTCAATCAATACTCAGATTACACACCCTAATACCGATGGAGACACATCTAAATAAACTTGAAAAACGAATAAATATCTCATTTAAAGATGAGAAACTCTTGAGAAATGTGTTTGTACACAGATCATATCTCAATGAAAATCAGGAGTTTGAGCTTCCCTCAAATGAAAAACTTGAGTTTTTAGGAGATAGTGTCCTATCACTTGCAACTTCAATTTACCTGTACCGCATGTACTCAGATCTCCAAGAAGGGGATTATACAGACATCAAAGCCTCAATTGTGCGTACTGAAAGCCTTGCAGCTGTCTCAAGCGAGCTTGAGCTCGGAAGCTATCTCTACCTTTCCCATGGAGAAGAGAAAGGAAATGGTCGCACAAAGACAAATATCCTGGCAGATGTGTTTGAAGCACTGATTGCAGCGATTTTTATCGATCAGGGATTTGACACCGCATACACATTTATTACAACCTATCTCTTTACTGATCGTCTCGATCATATTGTAAAAAATAAGCTCTATCTCTCCCCAAAAAGTAGACTTCAAGAGATAACACAAGCCCAATTCAAAGAACTGCCCGTGTATGAACTTGTCGAAGCAGTCGGTCCTGAACACAAAAAAACATTTGCAATCAAGGTTTTTGTGAACGGCGAACTTCGAGGTGAGGGCAGTGGAAAATCAAAAAAACAAGCTGAAGAAAGTGCCGCACAAAATGCACTGGAATTATTGCACATATAACGATATAATGAGGTCTCATTTTGAATGAAACGTTAGTATTTTTTTTCAATTTTATGGCAGTTGCACTGAGACTCATGCGCTTCGGCAAACGAAAGCAGCCACATTACCGTATTGTTGCGTTAGATCGATCCAAAAAACGAGATGGTGCTTATATTGAAAAAATAGGTCTTTACCAACCACTCGTTAAAGAAAAAAATATCACCATCAGTAAAGAACGCTATGATTACTGGATATCAAAAGGCGCACAGCTTTCAGAAGGATTGACCAGACTCCTCAAAAGTAAGAAGAACGTAGTTTTTGAATAAGTCTATATCTTCCCCATAATCTCTTCCATAAACGCCATATCTTGTGGAGAAATCGTGACTGTCGTATCAACTCCAGCTGCCTGAGTTTTTGCATGAATAAGATTGACCGTAAAAGCAACGGAAGCTGTATCATCAATTTGCAAATCAACTCCTTCGTTGGTGAGAAGTCTCCCTGAAGCATAGTTATATGTTTCCAACAAAGTCAGAATTGAGTCAAGATCACCAACGAGTGATAGATTGAGAGAGAGCTTCTCCTCAGTTGTCTGGCTAAGATTGATGTTGTAGGACGTGATCTCCACTCCTGTACGTGCAGCAAGCTGCTCAAATGCTGCAATAACACTGAAGTATGATTCCTCATCTGGAACAAGCTCGTTCAAGACAGTGTTGTACTTTTCCACACGGGACGTGAGTTGTTGTTGATTTGCCTGGATCAGCTCTGCAGTTCCTTTCTTTCCCTCAAGCGCAGTTTGCGCCTCTTCGCGCTGAGTGTACACTGCTTGCACATTGACAAAGATGTACACAACAAAAGCCAACGTAATAATATCCATGATAATGAATATCAGAACAGGGATAAAGTTCCTATTTTGAACAAATAGTTTTATTTTATGAAGATCCATCTTTGTTAAGAGGCTTAAATATCCCAGATAAGGATAACTGATAACTCGTTGTGCTCGTTGATGTTATGTCGAAGCCTTCCAACGTGATTGTCTCAAATACATCCAAAAACACTGGCTGTTCCATCTGATTGACAAATAGTATGGCCTCCTCGTATGAATTAAATGTGAGGATGATGGATGTCACACGCGTACTGTCAATCGAAAACGAACTAATTTTTGCAGGTGGAGGAGTGTCTTGTATCAGCTTGGCAAGTCGGAGATAATAACGGTACGCTTGTGCATCCTGACTGATATACCCTGTCAGAATTTTATATTTAAACACGAACTCCTGTATCTGCACCGAAAACTGTTCGTTACTCAAAATAAATAAGGAATAATTCTGAGCCGATCGCTTTATACTATCACGTTGATTTGAAAGATAAAAAAAATATCCGATCAGTGAAAATGCTATAAGAATACAGAAAAGAAAGAAAGACAGTGCAATCTTGCGTGCAACTGCATAGTAGTTTACGATGTGCTTTGCAGATGCTTGTTGAGTAAATAAATTCAATCTGCGCTTCATCGAAGATGAGTTGATATAACTGGTATAAACGTAGAAAGAATCTGAGAAAATGTTTGGGTAATTGTATTGGGAACGAGAAGCGCAGACAGTGGAAAAGACTGTGTGGGAAGCGACACGCGCTTCTGAATCGTCTCAGAGAGAAGAGAGATACTTTCATTGTAGTTCATGAGGTAAATATTTCGAATATTGAGATGATACTTCTCTTGCGCAAGCAGGATCGTTCTCTCAATTTCAGTAAAGAGCTCATTGAGAACTGGATAAATAATAGAGTACACATTGATACTGCCTTGTGGATTGAGTCCAATTGTTTTCAGGGCTTCATATGCCTGTTTGTCACCAAGGGTAGAGTTGAGTTTGAGACCTCGGAGTATGATGTCAAATCCAATACGTGAAGTGCGCGTCAACTGGAAGTAAGGAAATGGAGGATTTGCAACGTAAATTGAGCTCCCTGAATAACCAAAATTGAGTATCAATGAAGGATCTTTCGAAACATGATAAAACTCAGATAACAACCGCCCAACAGAGTTCAGTTCATTCTCAAGAGTAAGTGGTTCAAGATCGGCATACTGCAACGTTTTGTGAATATGGTCAACAATTTTTTTCTGAGCTGCAACAAAAATGATGAGAAGCTTGCCATTTGGCAGTTTCTGGATTACTTCAAGATCGAGATACACTTCACTTATCGGAAGAGGAACAAACTCATCTGCCTGAAGTTGAATTGCTTTCACAAGCTGTTCCTCGGGCAGATCAGGCATCAAGAGAAGTTGAGAGTACGTCTTTGCATCTGGAATTACAATATGAGCGTTTGTCGTGTCAATGAGGAGCTTTGAATGGAGCTCTTTCAAAATCTTCGCTTGCTCTTGCGCTGATTTTTCGTCTGGATTGGAATAAAAATTTGCAAACGTATTCTCATATCCAAGCGACAAAAGCTCAACTCTATCTTTTTTGATCTTCAGGTGTGCTATGCGTGTGAACTGTTCGCTTAAATCGATCGAGATTGCATTACTTGCCATTCTCTAAGAGTATCAGAAGGTGACCTCCTTTATCAATAAGAAACACCACGCGTTATACGAAGACGTGATTGGTACGGCAAGCTTGTTGTCCCCAGCTGGGCATTTGGCGTACTCCGATTGTATGTGACACGGAATGAGAATGCAACAGACGGAGAAGAGTAAGTTGTTGGTTTCCTACACTCAAAAGATACATTGTCAACCATGGTACGGGAGTCGTTGAGTGAAGTTGTAACAGCATTCTGTGTAAAGGATATGGTCTGAGTGTCTGAGTCATATACAAATCTGAAATTATCAGAAGCTGAGTCTGCCAAATACGTCCATTCGGTTCCGGTCGAGCTCGTTTGTAAAGGTCCGGGTGTATTGCAGATATTGACAGGACCAGAGCCATTATCAAACTCAATTCCTCCTGCTTCTCTCGTTATTTTTTCTTTCATAAACTGAACAATATAATCACCTTGGCGCTTTGTTTCAGTAATTTCAGATATTTTTGCTTGCTGCTGCAGGACTGCATATAAAATAGTAAAAATAGCAGGCATGATGATCCCGAGAAGCATGATGACAATAAGAACTTCGATAAGCGTATATCCTGCATGGCGAACTTTTTGAGTCATAGGTATCATTGCCAAACTGTGTAAACTAATTCCAATCTTTCAACCTTCGGAGTCGCATCATTCTCGTACCACGACACAGTAATTATCGCCGTAACGGTGTTTGCTGCAGAGGCATCTTTCTTGAGTGTGAGTACACGGCTAAAGATCCGTGGATTTTGAGTACCAATGCCTGTAAAATCACATGTTCCTGATACAAAATCAGTAAATATTGTTGACAGACTGAGCGCTGAGTTTACACAGTAAATCGTTCCTGTTCCAATCGACGCACGACTCTGAAAGCTTGGCCAATCGGCTTCTCGCTCGGCGTCAACCCACTCTTTCAGATCTTCCACATATCGTGTAGCATAAATTTTATGCTGATTGTATGTCATCTGTCGAAGAATCTGAGCAGTGTATCCAGCTGCTGCAACAAGAACGATAGAAATCATCGCAACAAATACGATGACTTCGACAATGCTAAATCCTGTTTGTTTTTTGCACGTGTTTATGAACATGGAGCGGGATCATCAACTGATACTGCCCCTTGGATCGGGATGCGAATGGTGATGCACTGATTTATTGAGGAATGCGAAATTTTGACAGTCTGTGAGAGAGTCGCATTCCCATATGGAAAGGTAAAAACTATGTCTGAAACTCCTGTTGGAAACAGTACTGAAGCAAGTTTTGAGCTCAAGACCGTTACATCGATACCTCCACATCTTCGTTTGAAATTATAGACACCAGTCGAAGGAGTAATGCTGACAAGGTATCCTTCAAAATCACACGTCGTCACACCTTGAAGATCGCGCGCGATTGTCATCTGGCGCGCGCGCTCGAGTTCATCAACGAAGCGCTCAACGTCACTCCGCAGCTGCACCGCACGTACCTGTCTTGAATATCCACTTACCCCAAAGAACATAGACAAGCCGATGATAATGAGGACGACCATGATCTCGATAATCGTAAAGCCGTGATTATTCTTGTGTTGTGTGTTCATATCTATGGATGTATCACTTCGGAATTCGGACCAACTGCATACGAAGTGCCCAAACGTTCCAAATTTGTTGTAAGTACATACGTACGACAGTAATACGTAGTGTTATTGCATGTTTCTCCTACTTCAATCGGCTGAGGGGAGTACGTATACGTGTTTGCGAGACCTGAGAGCGGATCACTAGGGATGACAAACCCTGCAGATTCAATCTCACTCAGTGCAACAGGGTATACATTGTTGACATTCTGACTCCGAAATAGCTCGAGTGAAGAACGAATATTTTGAAGATTAATGATCCGTTTCTGATCTCTCGTGTCCATGAGGGATTGACGATATGACACAACCCCCGTTGCTGTCAGAATACCCATAATGGTCATGACAACAATTATTTCAACAAGGGTAAATCCTTTTTCTCGATTCATAATACTTCTATAACTTATATATAATCATTCCTCTTGGATCAATGAAATAGCAAGAGGTGTCGCGACTAGAATCATACCTGTACGTTGCATCGTGGCCCGTATCTCATACGAGGCGCATCCGCCAGTCGCATCACATCCCGATGGTAGTGGTGAATACGCGTACCCTTCAAGGTCATCGGTGACCGGATGTAATGGGACTTCATACTGTGCAGCGGAAAGTGCATTCAGGCTGATTGGATATTCCTGTGCAGAGCTACTTCGTTTGAAGAGCTCAAGACTTATTCGCACACTTTCAACACTTGTCTGTATCTTTTCGTCCTTTGCATCGGTCACAGCATTTTTATAAGATACGACGCCGACTGCTGCAAGGAGACCAATGATTGTAATCACAACAATCAGCTCAACGAGTGTAAATGCCTGCTTACTTCGTAGAAATAACCTCATATAGACTTCAGTATAGTATGTTTCAATCTCGATTGGAAGATGAAGAACGCAGAACCCACGCATCAAGAGAGAGTTGAGGATTGAGGTTATTGCTCCGCGAAAGAGAAAGCAACTCAAGCGCATGTCGAGCCGATTCAACAGACCAGTAATTCCCTTGGGCAATCGAACCCTGAAGAGCGACAAGTATCTCTTCGAGCCGAAGACGCGCCTCGTCAAGAGTAGAAATCTGGAATAGAGGATCGGCAAGTACCTGACACACCTCTCCTTTTTCGAGCCCATCAAGCGCACGAAGCAGATCAGTCTGATCTCGTCGAGCAGGTGACTCAGTAAACTGATTGATGACACAGCGTGATCTTATGGTCGTTACAACTGCATCAATACGTTCGGTACAGAGAATAAACGTATGAACTTCTGCAAGATCTTCAAGAAGTTTGAGCAGTGCATTTTGCGCCTCATGAGTCGCACGATGAAATGCATACAGGATGATCGTACGATCACGCGCTCCTGAAAACTGTATGTCGCGACGTAAGCTCCGCACCTGATCAATCGTGATCGATGCTCCCTCTGGCTCAATTTCTATGAGAGATACTGCTGAAAACTCTGAGGCTTGTATCATCCTCTGTATCTGAACTCTGGCACTATCAACTGATGCAGTAATAATAATTTGTGGTGGTTTGCGAGACATATCAGAGTTGAATTTTATATCAAATACCTTACACTAAATATATGGGTATCACGCCAAAAGAATTCTTACGGTCTCTTGTCAGCAAGGGCATCTTAAGCACTCAACTTGCAGAAAAATATGAGCTTGACAGCCTCAAACGTGATATGCCAATTGATCAGTATCTCCTTCAGTATACCAATATTTCACCTGAGGAGATCACAAAAAATAAGGCTGAACTCCTCAATGTCCCGTACGTCAGCATCACGACAACTGCCGTCGACCCTCAGGCACTCAGCTTTGTTCCACAGTCTATTGCAGAGCGACACGAAATCATGCCGTATATGTACGATCCGACTGAGAATAAACTGTATGTCGCGACAGCAGATCCTCTGAACGTAAGCCTCCAAGATTTTATCGAAATGAAAACAGGGAAAAAAGTAATACTTGCACTTTCAGTCCAAGAGGATATTTCCAAAATGATCACGGTTGCCTACACAAAAAATCTTTCTCCGGAGGTCGAGCAGGCACTCAAACAAGTAACTCCAACTGCGAAAATCAATCCAAATGATCAGATAAAAACAAGCAAAGACTTTACCAATGCTCCAATCGCAAAAATTGTCAACACTATTCTCGAGTTTGCGATGAAGAGTCGTGCTTCAGACGTCCATATTGAGCCGCTTGAGCTCAAGACTCGTATCCGATATCGAATTGATGGTATTTTGCAAGAGAAGTTGTCACTCCCCGCAAGCATTCACGACTCTCTTGTTTCTCGGATTAAAATCCTCTCCGAGATGAAAATCGACGAGAAGCGTGTACCTCAAGATGGACGTTTTAACTTTAAGTCCGAAACAGAAGAGATTGATCTTCGTGTCTCGTCGTTGCCGACAGTTCATGGAGAAAAAATCGTTATGCGTCTTTTGAGAAAAAGTGGTGGAATGCCATCGCTTCAAGATCTTGGTCTTGAAGGAGCGCAGCTCAAGCGGTTTGAAGCTGGTACTTCAAAATCATATGGAATCGTCCTTGTCACAGGACCTACTGGATCAGGTAAAACAACAACACTTTACTCTGTGCTTAGTAAACTGAATACCAATGCAGTCAATATCGTCACACTCGAAGATCCGGTTGAGTATCAGATTGAGGGTATCAATCAAGTGCAGATCAACGCACAAGCAGGACTTACGTTTGCCAATGGTCTCAAATCATTTCTTCGTCAAGATCCGAACATTATTCTGGTCGGAGAAATTCGTGACAAAGAGACAACGCAGCTTGCAATTCAAGCGGCACTCACTGGTCATTTAGTCTTCTCGACACTGCATACCAATGACTCTGCAACGGCAGTTCCTCGTCTGACAGATCTCGGAGGCGAGCCTTTCCTCATTGCATCTGTTCTGAATACTGCAATGGCTCAACGTATTGTGAGAAGAGTGTGCGAGACATGCAGAGAGACATACGAACCTCCCGCCGAAGTGCAAGAAAATATAAAAACAATTTTAGGAAACCTTCTTCCAAAAAAGTATCGAGATGGTGAGCCAATCATGCTTACACGTGGGAAAAAATGCGAAGAGTGCAACAACTCAGGATATCGAGGTCGTATCGGTATTTTTGAGATACTGAACTTTTCACCTACGGTAAATGAGCTTATTCTCAAAGAATCATCCTCTCATGAGATAGAACAACAAGCCGTAAATGAAGGAATGGTTCTCATGAAGCAAGATGGCTTTCTCAAAGCATTGCAAGGCGCAACAACCATTGAGGAAGTCATGCGTGTCACAGAAGTTACGTGACAAATATTTTGCATATAGCATATAACAGAAATGTTATGTGCTACATGTTACATGTTACAAGAAAAGTATGAAACTTGAAGATCTGTTTAAATACACCCTTGAAAAAAATGCATCTGATTTGCATATTATTCCTGAATACCCACCAATGATACGTATTCATGATGAGCTATTACCTATCCCTGGTATGACCGCACTGACAGTTGCAGACACGAAAGCGCATCTTGAAAAAGTACTTGCTCCACCTCAACTTGATGATCTAAACACGAATCGTGAGATTGACTTTGGTATGGAGTGGGAAGAAGTTAGGTTTAGAATTAATTATTACTATACTCGTGGTGGTCTTGCTGGAGCGTTTAGACTCATTCCAAAAAAGATCAAAACACTTGAAGAGCTCAGCATGCCCGCCACCCTCCACAAGCTTGCAAAGTTTTCAAATGGTTTAGTTTTACTCACCGGACCAACCGGTGAAGGGAAATCTACAACAATTTCTGCTCTACTCAATGAGATAAATATGGTTGAAAAGCGGCATATCATAACAATTGAAGACCCTATTGAGTTTACGTACCCCATTGGAAAATCACTGGTCTCACAACGAGAACTACATACAGATACACACTCGTGGGTAAAAGCTCTTAAATCAGTATTGCGAGAAGACCCAGATGTGGTGCTTATTGGGGAAATGAGAGATTTTGAGACTATTCAAGCGGCAATGACCATTGCCGAAACAGGACACCTCGTTTTTTCCTCACTGCACACAAACAGTACTCCTGAGGCTATCAACCGTATTATTGATGTCTTTCCCCCTCATCAACAAAATCAGATTCGAACTCAGCTTGCGACCGTGCTGCGTGCCGTAATTTATCAACGACTTATTCCAAACTCCCAACACAATGGTCGTATTCCTTCGTTGGAAGTGTTATTTAATACCCCTGCTGTTTCCTCACTCATTCGGGAAGGCAAGGTGTTTATGCTTGACAATGTGCTCGAAACGGGAGAAGAGCATGAAATGATCTTGTTTGAAAAATACCTATCACATCTGTACAAACAGGGTCTCATATCTCGTGAGGATACATTCAAGTACGCCATTCGTTCGAAGGAGATTGAGAAGTTTATGACCTAATATGCTATATAAATACTTTGCCATTCAAGGAGATAAGAAAATGTCTGGAGAGATGGAGGCGGGGAGTCCCAAAGAGATCAATGAGTATCTCAAGAAAAGCGGATACTTCCCGATTGAAATCGAAGAGAAGAAAGAAAGTTCACTCGCAAATCTTTCCAGTAAGTTTCAGCAAGTTGCATTTCAAGATATTGTCTATATGACGCGCCAGTTTTCGATCATGCTTGACGCTGGGTTGACGCTGATTGATTCGATTGAGATCATAAAAAAACAGACGTCAAAGCCAGCTCTCAAGAATATGCTCATAGATATTGATAAGGCGCTCAGAGATGGAAAGACATTTTCTCAAGGATTGTCTAGATATCCAAAGCAATTTTCTCATTTCTATATTGCTCTTGTCAAATCTGGAGAAGCATCAGGAAAGCTTGATGAAATTCTCAGCAAACTTGCAGAAAATCTTGAGTCGCAGCGTGAGTTTCGACAAAAGATCAAGAATGCTATGATCTACCCGGTCATCATCATCACCGCGATGTTTTCGATGATGTTTGTGATGTTTGCATTTGTCATGCCTCAACTCCTTTCACTATATGACAGTTTTCAGGTCGAACTCCCGGCGTCCACACGTGTGATTATGAAAGTTTCTAAATTTATGGAAGCCAACTGGATGTTTATACTTATAGGAATTATTACGACAATCGGCGCACTGCTCAAATTTAAATCTTCAAAAAAAGGCACTGAGTTGTTTGATAAACATATTCTGAAGGTGCCACTGCTTGGTGCAATTACGAAGACTTCTGCCCTCGTTGACGCCACGCGCACACTCGCGATTCTTATTGCTTCAGGAGTCCCCATCTTGGACGGGCTCGTTATCGTCATCGATGTAAATAGCAATACACTCTTCAAGGCAGCGTTTAAAATGATTAAGGAAAAAGTAGAGAAAGGTATGTCTATCGGGACTGCTATGTCCAATGAGCCACTATTTCCAGAATCTCTCATCCAAATGGCAATTGTTGGAGAACAAACAGGACATCTTGATGTCACTCTCCTCAAGCTATCTGAGTATTATCAAACCGAGTCAGAGATGGCGGTAAAAGGGCTTTTGAGCATGATGGAGCCGATGATTTTGATCGTACTTGGGATCTCGGTCGGGTTTCTTGTGATGTCGATCATTTCTCCGATTTTCAGTCTGACAAACTCATTACAATAATAGCCCTTGACAAGCAAAAAAATATCGTTTAATCTAAAAATATGAAAAAGTTTCTCAAAGCTTTAACATCAAATAAAGGATTCACGTTAATAGAGTTAATTGTAGTAATAGCAATCATTGCAATGCTTGTTACAACTGGTGCTGTAGCATTTGGTGGGGCGCAAAAAGGCAGTAGAATAGCAAAAAGGCAGGGCGATTTGAAAGCAATAGAAACTGCACTAGAGTTCTATTATGCCGCAAACGGAAGTTATCCTATTAATCCGACTTGGGCTTGGAGATCAGAATGTACAGGTTGGGGAGGCCATGCTGCAAACGACGTTATTCCTGGACTTGTACCAACCTACATGAAATCGTTCCCTTCAGACCCCTCTATGAAAATCGCTGGCAACACTTCATGCTATCTGTATCTTTCAAATGGCACAGATTACAAACTTTTGGATCATGATATAGCTGATTTAACTCAAGAAGATTATGCAAAAAGTAAAAACCTTATTGATCCAGTGAGAGATAGTGGGACAAATGGTTGCTTGGTAGATGGAACAAAGATTTGGAGTTGGGCAATTTATTCATCAGGCGGCTGCGGTTGGTAAAACCAAACTTATTTATATTTAATTTTTTAAAAAATATGCTCAAAACAAACAATATGAATCGGGGAGTTTCTACATTAACTATATTACTTGTTGTTCTGGTACTACTGGGCACCTTTGTTATCGGCTCTTTCTTAATACGAAGAAGTCAAAGCTCAGAAAAATCTTTTCCTATTCCATCTCTTGAAGCACCACAACAGTAAGTATACGAGTATGCGTCATATAAAAAATACTCCAAGCAGTCAGCGCGGCTCCATAACTATAACTCTTGCCATTTTGGGGATATTGATATTACTTGGATTTGCAGCGGCAAATACCTTTTTAAAAAAAGAGCCTGACGATAAGATAGATACTTCTGTCAATAACAAACTCCCTGCAATTCCAGGCAATATTAAGACTCCAGGAAGAAACAGCCGACCTAAAAATGTAAATTCCAATAATCCTCAATTACCAGCTACTGATTTTGATCTAGATACTAATGAATTACCAGATATTTCTACTGAAGATATGAACAACATAGCTCCGGCAATGCCTCCTCCAGGTGGTAGTGGTGGTGCAGATGCTCCAGTCATACCTCCAGGTGGTAGTGGTGGTGCAGATGCTCCCGCACCTCCTGCGGGAGGTGGAGCTGCTGGTGGCGCTGTTGCACCACCACCAGCCCCATAGAGTGCATGACAAAGACTTTTTCATAGGTCTCCCCTTTATGAAGGCGATAGGCACGTTCGACGTGATCAAGAATCTTGAATTCTTACAAAAATACATACTGGAACCCATTATGGAGTTGTATTTTGGTTACGTTTCGTACTAATTACCTAGATCTAATCTCACAGCGGCTGTTGAATTGGTGATCGTACCAGCTAATGTTTCCTTAATGACTGTTAACCTCAGTCTTTCGATTGTTGTCATAATTCTTTCTTTCATAAGATTGGTAAAGGTAACTGATAGATTTAACCTATCTATCGTACCTTCTCCAAACTAAAAGAGGTATGACATTTTCATTTAGGTTACTATGACATTATCATATAGGTGGGATAAGATAATAATAGCCCTTGACAAAGCTGTACCAAATCCGCTAAAGTTAATATCAAGATAGAAATTATTATTTTATACTTATTTTATATATATGAAAACAATATCACAAAAAGCGTTTACGCTTGTCGAGTTACTTATCGTTATCGGTATCATCGGTATTCTTGCCGTGACACTCATGGTTTCTCTGAATCCTGCAGAGGCGCAGAGAAAGTCACGTGACGCAAAACGAATCAAGGATGCGGGAGTCCTTGAAAGTGTCATGAATCAGCTTATCAATGACGCAGTAATCATTCCTGCAACCGCAAATACTCTTGGCAACGCAAGTGGCGCCTCAAGCTCTACCGCTGCAAATCTTCAGAGTCAACCATGCGCGACTAGCTGGCTGTCGCTTGACGTATGTTCATATATGAAATCAGTGCCAACTGACCTACAGAATAATAAATCTGTCACCGCAGTTTCTGGTGCATCAACAACAGCGTCAGCTACTGCAGTGTATAAAGCAAAGATCATTGGCGGACAGTATGAAATAAACGTTATCCAAGAGTCAAAAACAAATGCTGCAAAAGTCACTGGTGATGGAGGGAACAGTGATGTGTACTACGAACTCTTCAGTGGAGATGGTACATTGCTCTAAATCAAGACATTCAACTCTTAAATGCCGCCAAGAGGCGGCATTTTTTGTGGTTTCATGAAGTGTGAGCGAAGGGATTTACCTCATCAACTCGCGTGCTTCGATATAGTTTGGTCTCAACTCAAGCGCGAAGGACAATGCTTCGTGCGCTTTTTTTGCATACCCGGAGCCTGGCTCTTCCTGATCAATGAGAGAGTAAAAGAGTCCAAGCATATAAAAGCTTTGTGCGTCATGTGGCGCAAGAATTGTTGTATATCTCATACTTTCGACCGCCGTTTCAAGGTCAGCAGTATCACCTGTTATCTGAAAGGAAAGGTACTCATTTTTTGCTCGAGTCCGCCAGTACTGAACATTTTCAGGCGATCGTCGGAGTGTATCGGCGTTTGATGCCCGAGAAAGTTCAATCAACTCTGCATTCTTTGCAGATTCAGTATCAAATGAAGAAATAAAAGCGAGCTGCGCACGTGCAGACGAAAGTTTATCTTCATACACATGTTCGTGCTTGAGCTTCATGGCACGAACCAAAAGTTGCGATGCTTCCGCATACTCATCTTGAAGAACGGCACGCTGAGCTTGCTTATAAAGAGTGTCTGCTTTGTACATCATCCCAAGCTGCCATAAAGATCCACATACTGCAATCAGGACAAGAGAAATCAATACCTGCTGAGTACGTGGAGGAAGGGCAGTGAGAGTCTCATCATTTTTCTTCTTGAGATAGAGGGACATACCTGCTGGGAGAAGAAAAAGAAACAGTTGAAGTGTTGAGGTTGAAAAGCCGAAGAAATTGGTAATTTGAACTGTTGTAAACGCGAGAACAAGCATAAATGGGAGCGATATTATTTCTGAATGCTGATTGTTACTCTTTTGCGAAATATACCAATATGAAAAAATAATGAGTGCCCCGTATGAAAGAATTCCGGGAAATCCCATGGTCGCAAACATGTTTAAAAACTCATTATGAGCCTTGTTATACACAAGATCCCACTCTGAAGTGCGGTTGTGCAAAACGGGCTTGACTTGAAAGTATGAATAGGCAAATGTTTCAGGACCAGTCCCGACAAGCGGATGTTTGAGTCCGAGTTTGAGAGCTCCACTCCAGACAATCTGCCGAATTGTATATGAATCAGTTATGTGGTTGCCCGGAGGCACATCAGAAGAAAAAGATGTCGAAGCAAAACCAATGGCTATGTATGTCGTGAGAAGTAATGAGCCAATGAGAACAGTCCGATACAACAGTCGAAGCTGCGGTTTAAGAACTTTTCGAGTCAAGATAATTACAACCCCAATAAGGACACTGACACCAACCGCGATCATCGATGATCGTGACTTTGTCGCGATCAGTCCCCACGATATCAGAAGAATAGAAGCACCATAAATGTATATTTTGAGCGAACGAGTAAACGCACCTCTGACTTTGATAAGCTCGTGAATCAAAAAATAAGCTGCGATAAAGAACTGAACTGCCAAAAATGCACCAAGCCAGTTGGGTTGCCCAACTGTCGAGAACATCCGCACAGCTGGTTGAAACTGGGCAGTCCAGCATGCGTTTGTGAATGAACCCGTAAACCAAAGACATGAAAGATCATGTCCCAATAGTGCTGGAAGCGCCCATAGGACGACAAGGACAGCAGAAACAAGTGAGATGTTGAGAAGTTTTATAAAATCTCGCTTTGTAAAGACTTGTATGAATACAAAAACAAGAAGCATGTAAGCAATCGTTGAGACGACGCCACCATTCCATCTGCCATAATAACCCCAGATTGAAGTTGTCCGATCAATCGAAAATACTGTTGAGATGAGTTGAACGCTGAGAAATGCGACAATGCTGTGTAATAAAAGAGGCAGGTACAATTTCTGCCTGTGTAAGATATAATGAATACTGTAAAGTCCCGAGACGCTTACTGCAACAAGGTATATCAGCATCATTTTGTTAAACTCAAACATCTCAGATGTTTTTGAGCTCATGACAACTGGAGTCAGCAAAAAGAGAGCATAATACAAGAAACGAATTGCGGTGAGGTATTTTTTATTTTTCATATGAATATGAACACTAAAAGCATTATAGCGAATCTATCACGCATCCGTATTCCATTTTTTTCTTCGTTTAAAGCATATTTTGATCTTGGGACGACAAACACTCGCATTGCGGTGAAAAAGAAAGGTGTCGTCTTTCGCGAACCAACATATCTCGGGTATAACGCAAAGACCAAGGACTATATGTTTTTTGGTGAAGAAGCAAAGACAATTCAGGGCAAAACACCTGATTTTCTCTCAATCATACGGCCGATTACGAGTGGAATACTCGCTGATTTTGACGCAGAAGTCGAGTACTTGAGATATGGAATGAATACGGCAATTCGACCATACCTCGAACAGTTCTCTTTCATCAAGCCGCCTATTCATGCCGTCGCATCCACTCCTTCCATTGCTACAGAGATCGAGAGAAAAGCTGTTGAGGAATCCCTTCAAAAATCTGGAGCAACACAGGTCACGCTTGTCGAGCGCGCTCTTGCGACTGCCGCTGGCTGTGGATTCAATATATTCTCACACGAACCTCAGCTTGTCATAGATCTTGGCGGTGGTCTTCTTGAGATAAGTGTGATTAGTGGCGGAGGAATCGTAGGACAGCGGGTTTTGAAAACGGCAGGTGAGAATATGAATAAGCTCATTGCCAACTACACATACTTAAAACATGGGATTGTCCTGGGAGAAAATACTTGTGAGAATCTCAAGATTGACCTTCTGAGCTTTACCGAAGAGGAAAAAACCATAACCGTGCGTGGAAAATCATTGGAGACGGGACTGCCAAAATCTATCAAGCTTAAGACGTCAGATATCAGAGAATCTCTGATCAGTCAGTTCCATCATGTTCTTGACGCGACGCGAGAGCTCATCGAAGGATCTCAACCTGAGGTGGCAGATGCAATTTTCAAAAATGGAATCGCTCTCACGGGGAAAATTGCCGGCGTTCCCGGTATTGAAAAGTACTTTCATCAGGAGCTCAAAATCGACACCTATGTCGTTGAGCATTATGCAGACGCAACGATTTATGGCATGATGAGACTTGATAAAGATCCTGATACCTTATATAAAATCGCTTCGCCAACGTATTGATATTCGACATATTGCATTTTGTATTAAATATCTCATAATAATTCTATGCAGTTATCCACAAAAGGTTTTACGCTCATCGAACTGATCGTCGTTATTGCAATTATTGGTATTCTAGCTACTATTGGTACGTCGAGTTATAGTAACGTATTAAAAAGCTCAAGAGATACAAAACGGAAAGCAGATCTCAAGGAAATTCAAAAGATACTCTTTTCATACTATGTAGAAAATGGTCGCTATCCTCAAGCCGGAGCTTGCGCGTATGGGAGTAATTGTTATGTTTATAGTACATCCGGAGGGTCTTGGATTCCGGCACTTGCTCCCAACTATACAGAGGCATTACCCGTTGATCCAAAAAACAATGCAGCCGATCCATGGGCTACTGCCACTGAAAATTACTCATATTCATATGGGAATGTCTCAACAGATGGAGCAACTTATGATTTAACGACACGGCTTGAAAATACTAATGACAAAGATCGTTGCGGTGTAAAAGATTATAAATTTTACTGCGATAATAGAGCGTGGTGTACAGCGTTTGGAGGAGGTTATAACAACCAGCTCTATGAACTTTCTCCTTTGGATGCCGATGGATTATGCCCACTCTAGATTCCGCTGTTGACTTTCGGATTCAAGTTCCATATAATGCAAATACACATTCGCTGATGGTAAGGAGAACTTCAACTCTACTGCCATGACGATATGACCTTGACTTTCTACATAAGATTGTCTAGAATA